>Ga0210051_1001376_pt1 | contig 24386 bp, 21 predicted proteins | sample CryGey092014_all_FD_185464 | JGI IMG/M metagenome (GOLD analysis project Ga0210051, IMG submission 185464) | Groundwater microbial communities from aquifer - Crystal Geyser CG23_combo_of_CG06-09_8/20/14_all (SPAdes) (version 2) | ecosystem: Environmental > Aquatic > Deep subsurface > Groundwater...
GACGGATTATACGCCTACCATCAAAGAATTCAGAGGCAATGTCATGCTCATCATGTACAGACTCGATCAGATGTGATTAAGAAAAATACAAACATTAACGCAGTAAAATGATTTTTTGACGTAAAACGTTTGCCTCAAGACCGACGTCGCAAACAACCGCTGAATAGAAAGGTTGCGATGTCGGGTCTGAGGCTGTTGTACAACCCGAGCATTGCGAGGGCTTGCGTCTCTTTTATGTCCCGATATGTCTTTATTGAAACTTTTTTTTATTTTTCTTGGGGGGAGATTATTTGGGGGGAGATTTATATTAGAGTTCCGATTTATTAGGCGTTAGTTGTGTTTTTGGGTTATGCAAGGAGTTTTTCTAGTTTGTTTTTTTGTTTTTGCCGGTCAGGCATTATAGTTGTTAGAAGTTCGTAGAATTTTTTTGTATGTTTGAATTCGACAAGATGACAGCATTCGTGTGTTAGTACGTATTCTATACATCATCTAGGAGCTTTTACGAGTTCACTATTCAGAGTTATATTCCATTTTTTACTGCAACTTCATCGTCTAGTTATCATTTTCCTTACTTTTACGTCTTTGGGATAAATATTGTGTTTCTTGAAAGTATCCAGTACAGGATAAATATACTTCTCAAATGTTTTTTTGGCCTGATCTCCATATCGTTTTTCTACTATTTTTTCGGTATTTGCATCTTTTTTCTTGTTTACGATCATAAATTTTCATTGCAATTTTATGTATTCAGCTTCTTTTGTGTTTTCGGTTTTTAATATATACTGTTTTCATAAGTAAAGGAAAGTTTCTCAGGAAATATACTTTCTTGGAGTAATTCTAGGATGAAAATCTTCAAAATACGCTATTTGCTTATAGATCCAAGGTGCTTTTTTGTTTACTCTATGTAAAATTTGTTCATGAGAAATGTGTGTTGGTGCTTTTACCAAAACCTGCATATCAGGAGAAACCTCAATTCTAAAAGTTTTTCTTTGATTTTGACACAAAGAAATATATATCGTTTTGTTCCCATATTGTATGGAATGTTTACTTAGTATTTGAGTTTTGCTATTCATATGCATTTATCGACAAATAAATCAATTTCTGAAAGCGAAATATCTAATTTGTACTTGGTTTTGACTTCATCATAGAACATATCAGAAATGCTTATTTTCATCTTATTTATGATGTCTTTATTGTTTTGCCAATTGATTATTTTTAGGCTTTTGAATATTTCGTCTGCTTGCAAACCTATCATTAGAGCGACTTTTTGGATATCGTTTGATGAAAGTTTTTTTTCTTGCAAAATTTCTTTGCTGATACCAAATATCGCTTTGGCTATGTCGTTATCTTTGATTTCTGCTGGGAAGCTTTCGTCGTTGTGAGCAAGAACATTTTCCATAATTTCGTGGACATGTTTAAGATATTCTTTTTCTGTAATACGGTGATCTTCATAGTCTTTGATTGTATCTTTTAACATTTCTGAAAACTTCTTGTAGAAAGCTGGATCTTCTTCCATTTTCTCTTGGATGTATTTTTTTGTACGAGATGCAATAGTGTCGGCTTTCGCAGCTTCTCAAGAGACTTTATTGATTTCTTCGTTAAATTTATCTCTTTCGAAGATGTTTACTTGATCGACAATAGTTTTTACTTCATCACTATCAATATGCGCGTCAATTAGCTTCTGTATTTGTGATTCATATTTCTTGTAATCTATCTCATCAGAATATCTTGCAGCTACTGATTGGCGAAGTTTGTAAAACATCAACATATCATTTTTGTATTTATCCACTTGTTTGTCTCCAATTTCATCGTAAAATTTCGTGGATGATAGAGCTACTTTGAGTGTTCTTCCGTATTCTCTGAGTTTGGTATAGAATTCATCTCTCTTGATTTCGTCTTTGAGCAATACTTCAAATGCTTCCAAGTCAGCTTTGTTTGTTATGGATTTGAACACATCTCGAAGCTCTGAATATTTTTGCGGAAGTTTCTGTATCTCGGCATCTATATTGGTCATTGTGCTTTCTACTTCTTTTTCGTCAAATCATTCAGAAGAATAAGTTTCCAAAGCATTATCCAATTCTCCTAAAACTCAATAATAATCTATGATATATCCAAATTCCTTATTTTCTGCGACTCTATTTACGCGTGCGATAGCTTGTAAAAGCGTATGTCATTTGAGATTTCTCGTAAGATACAAAACTACATTTTTTGGCTCGTCAAAACCAGTCAAAAGCTTATCTACTACGATGATGATTTCAGGATCTTCCTGATTCTTGAATCTACTAATGACGGTTTCTTCGTATTTTCTCGGTGTTCAAAATTCATTCATTTTGGCATCCCAGAATCTTTTTACTAAATCTTCTGATTTCTCAAAAACTTCTTCTTCGCCTTCTCTATCGTCTGGTGGCGAGATAATAACTTCACTTGTTACTATTGCGATTTCATCCAAATATTTTTTGTATTTAATAGCTGCTGATTTATTTGGACATACCAATTGACCTTTGAATCATGTAAATTGCCAGTTGTCTCTGTAATGTAAACTAATATCTCGAGCAATTTCATTTATTTTTTTGTCCGCTATATTGAGTTGGTCGGCACGAGCGAATTTTCTCTTGAGATCGGCCTTTTGTTTGTCTGTTAGATTTTCAGAGATTCTTGCAAAATAACGATCAATATGATCTTCGTCTACGCTTTGTTTAGAATGTCTTCATTCATAGAGTAGTGGAACTACGGCTTTGTCAGCGACCGCTTGATCTACGGTATATGAATCAATAATTCCGCCAAATTTCATCGCAGTAGATTTTTCTTTTTTCATCAACGGCGTTCCGGTCATGGCGAGAAAACACGCGTTTGGTAAGGTTCTTTTCATTTGTAAATTGAAATCTCCGTATTGTGTCCTGTGTCATTCATCAATAAGCACAAAAATATCATGAGATTCTAGTGGCTTTTTTATTTTTTTGATAGCGGCGACAAATTTATTGATTACGGTCGTTACGATAGCATCGGATTTACTTTCTAGATGTTCTACAAGATTTTCTCAAGTAGTTGCTCTATTAGTTGTTCTTCCGCATTTTTTGAAAGTGTCAGAAATTTGTTTATCAAGGTCGGTACGGTCAGTCACGATGATAATCTTTGGATTACGAATGGTTTTGACATTGGCGATAGCTTCTGCAAGCATGACCATGGTCAGTGATTTTCCACTTCCTTGCGTATGCCAAATCACTCCTCATTCTCTTTTTCCTCATTTTACTTCGGATATTTTTTTGATGGTTTTTTTGATGGCGAAATATTGTTGATATCTTGCTATTTTCTTGATGTTGTTATCATAGATGACATATCCAAACATAAGTTCTAACAGTCTCTTTGGCTCGCAGAGATTGACGAGATATTGATCTTGCGTAGTTGGCAATGCATCTGTTTCTAATTGGTCGAAATGCTGACGAACATATTTGAATCTATCAGAAAATAACTGATCTTTGACTTCATCAGACAATGGCTCTCATTTTAGCCCTATTAGTTTTGCTTGATATTTATTGACTTGTTCATCATTTTCAAACTTCTCCGTTCGGCTTCCTCGGAATTTTTCTGGAGTGCCTGCAGTTCCATATTTTGCTTCGTTAGTTGCCAAAGCTAAATTGATCTGAGAATACACATATAAACTTCTAATTCCGTCTTCTTGTTGATTTCTAATGTGCTGTGAAATTGCCTGTGGAAGTGGGTCTTTCATATCGGGCCTTTTGCATTCTATCACACAAAGAGGGATTCCATTTACAAACAAAATAATATCAGGTCTGTACTGCTCTTTGCTTCCTGCTCTCATAACCGAAAATTCTTCTGTCACATGAAAGACGTTTCTTTCAGGATGTTCTCGGTCAATATACTTCAGATTAAAACTCTTTTTGTCGCCATCGATACTTTGTTCGAGGGTTTTCCCAAGAGTCAAAAGATCGTAAATATATTCCGTTGCAGTGATATATCCTTCGTTGAATGGAACTTCTTTGAGTGCACGAATTCCTGTTTCGATATTGGCATCAGAAAAATAACTGATCTTACTAGATCCAGTCTGGATGGAATTTATCTCTCTGAGTTGCTTTCTGAGAATATCCTCAAGTACGACATTAGTCGTCTTATCGCCTCTGGCTTGTAATGCATCAAGTGGAGAAAGATACTTGTATCCAAGTTTGATGAGCATTTGCAATGCTGGAATCTGAGAGATATGGTCTTCTTTGAAGCTAATAGTTTGCATCTGTAAATTATTGATTAGTAAAAATTATCCTTCTGATTGTGTAGGATCAACACTTTTGGGATATGTTCTTTCTTCTTGGATTTTTCAATTATTCTTGTGAATTACCAAAGATCATCAATTGTCTTTCATAAAATCAATCGCCTCTTTTTTTGCTTCTTCTTTGTTTCAATCAAAGACAAAAGACGCTCTTTTTCATCCTTCTTTGGTTAATTTATACTGATCGTCGTCTTGTGTTAAGTGATATACAGGTAATGTCATTTTCTTATAATTTATGAGATAAAATCTATTTTGCTTTTATCCTGACTTTCCCAGTCAATAACTGTTGCATCAGTCATTTTTTGAGAGTTTGGAGTTTAGCAAGCTTCTTTTTGTGTTGATTGAGCTGTTGAGTTGCTTTATCGAGAACCAACATAACTTTTTCTTGTTCTTCAAGCGAAGGAACTGGAACTTTTATTTTAGCGAATTCTTCCCGTCTCAAACCTCATCTTCTATCTATAGATCCTTCCATTCTTTTTTGGTATTCATGTATATATTTATGTGATTTAAGTAGCTTAAATAAAAAATAGTCATTTATTTTTTCGTCCGTTTGAAATACTGTATACATAGGACTAATTAGTGAATTTTCATATTTATCTTGGTATCAAATAGATCACTCTTCAATATGATTTGTCGCATAAGCAAAGCATTTTAAAGGAACTGTTTTATATGTAGTCAAATCATTACTGAATATTCTCTTTCCGAAATATTCCAAAGAAGGTACTAATCAATTGTGTTTTGTACAAGAAAGTACTGTTAAATCCTCGTCATTTTTGTTTTTTTTAGAAATTTCTTTTGCAAATGAGTTTAATGGTAAGTATTCCCACTTTTTATTGTTTAATAACTTTTGCCCTAATCATTTATTTCTTAGTTCCAATTTTTTAATTATCTCCTGTGTCTGCTGGATCGCTGTATCGGTGGTAGAAAGGATAGTGGCGATGGCGGTTTGCTCGGGAAGGGGTGGAAAAATTAATTTAATATTTTCGAAATCGCTTTTATTTATTATTGGAACTGCTTGTTCTCATGCAAGCATTTTTATTTTTCCAGACAAATTTCCTAATTCATAGTAAATGAAATCACTAGAATATTTTGAATTAGGCAATAATGTATTTATTTGTTGATTTGCAGTTAAATCAAACTTTGCAATTCATGTTTTCCCTATTGAAGAACCTATTGATGTGAATAAAACAGATCCTTTTGGCATTTTTCTTGATTTTAAAAATCATATATTTGAAAGCTTTTTTGCACTGGTATCTATATATTTTGTATCAGATAAATCTCATGGTCAGACAAACAGATAAGTATCTCAATAATTTGATAAATCACTAGTATCAGGAGTATTTCATGTTATGACATTAGCGAAATCTTTAATCTTTAAAACCTCCCAATCTTGCGGGATTGATCAAAGTGCAGAATCTTTGTATCATGGCTTGATGGCTTGACGATTTTGTTGCATGTTTTTAAAAGTTAAATTTAAATCGCGATATCATAATCTGTGTTTATTATGCAGTTTTGAATGTCATTTGATTTATCATTTTCTTTTACTTTGCTAATGAGTTCATCTTTACTGCCACATTCTTTCCAATTAGACATATCTTGGCTCTGTATCTCTATTTTCATGGAATAAGAGTTTTTCTCTTTTCATGGAGTAATGTTCTTTAATCCATTAACGGGGATTATTTTAAGATAGTATTTTTCTATGACATTAACATTTATTGATAACTCTGCATAACAAAAATCATCCAAATTATCTTTATCAGCTATACTCATTACATTCATAGGAATATCATAGTTTCATGCTGTTCTCGGAATTAGATTTTGATTCCAAATATGGTAAACAAGTTGGGCTAAATCATAATGATACTTGTTCACTCTTATTCTAACTCTAGACAAATCTGTTGGCATTCTAAATCATCAATGCTTCGAGCTTCATGAAAATTTAAATATAGGCGGTCGCTGTATTTCAGGGATAATCAATCAAACTGGAACCAGTAAATGATTATTCAATTCTACAGCCAGGGGCTCTATCAATTGAATATTTCATGAAATCGCTCTTTCTTTTGCTCATTTAGTAAATCATTTAACTGAAACCAAGACTCAAATATCGATCCCAGTATCCTGTATTTTTCATATTAAAGCATCCACTTCTCCTATATCAATCTTTGTATTGTAATTTTTCGATTCTATATTAATTTTTACTTTAATGCCTCATATATCTCATTCAATATAAGTATCTATTTGACGCAATGTTCAACTTTCTCAAGTAATTTTTTTGTCCTTTTCAACTTTAAAATTCGTCAAATCAGAGCATAGTTTTGTTACTATTGATTCGAGGAATGTTCATTTGTTCACTGTGCTTGTCATGTGGCTATTTTCAAGAAACGATAAAAATTATTATTCCGACAATAAAGAGTAGTAATCATATATTTTGTAAATAGACATATGTTTTTCAGACGAATTTTTCTCGGCAAGTTTTTTCTAAATTCTTGTTTAAGGAATCAGAAGGATTGGTTTGTTCATCTATGGATTTCGCTGTTATCTTATATATGTTTTCCATTTTTTTAATTCAGATCGCTGATTCTTCGAAATAGAGATAAAATCAGACAATTAATGACGTTATTGATCACAAAAATATGTATTTAGTATGTCCTAAATCATCTTTAAATCCAAGAAAAGCGGCGATTATCGTTATAAGAAATCATATAAATGTGAAATAGGCTGTATTGTGATTTGTTTTTAGTTCAAAACTTCTTCTATCTATATCTTTTAATAAAGATAGTAGATCTTTGTTGTGATTAGTATTGTATTCAGATTCAGGTACTGTGTGTTCCATGATATTGCTTTCAAAATTAAAATATTATTTTTTTTATATACTTCCGTCCAATATGTATAGATTTTACCACTTTTGTATACACATCCACCCAATATGGGTAAATTTCTTCATTTTTTACCCATATCCTTCATCTCGTCGGATCCGACGAGACAAGAAGATACTAGTTTGTATCTTTACTTTCTATTCATATGTCAGTATTTCAAATTCCAAGGATTTTTTCTCTTTGTTTGATTCTTTTTTTGACATCTTTGATGTGTTCCGTGCTGGGTTTGATATGTTCAGGAAGCGTTCATCCTATGTCTTTGATTGTTTGTCTAATCTTTCATCAGACCATAAAATGAATCTTTTCTGCTTGTATTTGTCCTTGTATGTTTTCGTTTCTCAATTTGTCTTGAGTTTGGGTTATTCTGAATAAATTTGCTGCCAATTCAGTAATGTCAGATCTATCGAGTAAATTATCATTTCATAGTTTTTTGTATTTTGCTATTTCTTTGCTTCTCATTCCATAAAGTCATACATATCAAGCATCATTAAAATTAGCGAAATTATGGACTCAATGCTTTTTTGCATCGCTAAAAAGTCTTTTGTTCTGTTCTTTGATTTCATCTCTTGTCTGAATTTTTAACTTATCATTTTCCATTTCTTTGTAGATTTCTCGATTTCTTGTCTGTTTTGCAAAGTATTTATGTGCATTTGCTATTTCTTGTTTTCTAGAATCTCCGTTTTGAGCTAGTATATAGCAAGCATATCTAGTAAGTAGAAAATCATATCACTCGTCTTTTCTTTCTCATCCTGTAGGGAGAATAGACGTCTTGTCGATGGCGACAACATGTAAAGATGCGTCTTCTCACAATAGTTTTAGTTCGTCGATAGTCTTCTCAACTAACAACTTAAATCTTTTCCATCAAGAATATCAAAAAAGTGGCTCTATTTCTCTTGCTGATCGGAATTGAACTCAATCTTTTTCCTGCATAAAATCGTCAAATGATTTTTCTGTGAAGTCTGTAATTTCTGCCATAAGAATAGTTTAAAAATTAAAATCATAGGTCTTTGATGTATTTGTTCATTTCTGTTTCTGTTTGTGCTAATTCCTTGTTGAGATGATCGATTTCTTTTTGAACTGCCGTTACATCAATTTCTTCTTCCTCTTCAAAAGTATCTACATAACGAGGAATGTTGAGATTAAACTCATTTTCTTTTATCTCATCAAAAGTGGCTACATAACTGTATTTTTCTTCTATCACTCCTGCGGATAATTTTCCTTCGCGGAATTTTTTATGAGTGTCTACTATTTTTTCTATGTCTTCTGGTCTTAATTTGTTTTGATTTTTTCCTGTTTCAAATCCTTTGCTTGCATTGATAAACAAGACATCGGTATTGTCTTTTTTTCAACGATTAAATACTAAGATTGCCGCTGGGATTCCTGTTCAGAAGAAAAGATTTGCAGGAAGTCAGATTACTGCTTCAAGAAGGTTTTCTTCAATCATTTTTTCTCTGATTCTTCATTCGCTTGCTCATCTGAATAGCACTCCGTGTGGAACAACCACTCCTACTTTTCCAGTTCATTCGTAGGTAGTTTCTATCATGTGCGTGATAAACGCCCAGTCTCATTTGCTCTTTGGTGGTACTCATCTTCGAAATCTGTTATATTTATCTGATCCAGCTTCTTCAGCTCATCGTTTATCAAGAGAAAATGGAGGATTAGCGACCACTGTGTCGAACTTCATCAATGCATCTCATTCTTTCAATTTTGGATTGTTTAGTGTATCTCATCGACGAATCGTTGCATTATCAAATCCATGAAGAAACATATTCATAATTGCCAAAGCTCGTGTACTTCCATTGGCTTCTTGTCCAAAGAGAGCGAAATCATTTGATCATACTTCTTTTCCTGCTTTGATAAGAAGAGAACCTGAACCGCATGTTGGGTCACAGATACGAGATCACGGCTTGCTTTTGGTTAATTTTGCTACTAAAGTAGAAACTTCACTTGGGGTAAAAAACTCTCAAGCTTTCTTTCCCGCATCACTCGCAAAATTTGCAATCAGATATTCGTATGCATTCCCTATAATATCGCTACCTTCCAAATGTTTTGGTCAGAGATTCAACTTTTCATGACTAAAATCTACAAGCAAATTTTTGAGTCTTGTGTTTTTGTCTTTTTGATCTCAGAGATTACTAGTATTGAAATCGATATTTCTAAAAATAGAAGATCCATCTTCACTACTAAGCTTTTCTCTATTTGCTTCTTCAAAGTCAATTAAGGCAGTATTTATAAGTTCGCCGATATTTGTGTCATTTCTATGTTCAAAAAGGTAATCAAAAGAAGATGTAGCAGGCACTATAAATCTCTCATGTTTCATAGCATATTCTGCTCTTTCCATATCTCCATTGTATCTCTGGAGATGCTCTTCGTATTTATCCTTGTAAACATCACTTACATATTTGATAAATAACATCGTTAAAATGTAGTCTTTGTATTGGGTTGGATCTATGACTCCACGAAATGTATCGCAGGCTTTCCAGATAATTTGATTAATCTCTTTTTGAGTGATGTGATTAGTCATTGCTAAGTGAATGAGAGGATAAAATAATTTTATTGATGAGAATTTCTTTTTGCTTTTTGAGTTTCTCATATATTTGGAGTTGTTGTTTATATAAGGTATAAAGTTCTATTGTTTTTTTCTGCTTTTCTATTGGTGGGATTTCTATTTTAAATTCTTCTAATATTGGTTTTGGTATGGATTGGATGTATCATCATGAAAGATTGTTTTTGAAATAAGCACCTTTTTGTGCTTCATTGAGAATAAGTGTGATGTATTCTGGTAATATATGCTTGTCTTTGATCCTTATTACAAAAAATGTGGAAGAAGCAATACATTTTCAATACTCATCTTTATATACTGTTGCAAAATTTCTCGTTCATTTTGATGAGAAGAGAATATCTCATTTTTGTAGTAATTGTCTTTCTTGTATATTTTCTGTTTTTATTTCGGGTACCAATTTTTCTTTCAAATCCCCAAATTCGTCAAAATTCTTTGCTTGAAGATATGAAATATCTCAGTTCCCATCTGTGCGTATATAGAATCCACTTTGGATTTCTGCTATGTTTTTTAATTGTCTTTTCACAGGATTTTTCTTAGTAGATAAATTACGAATGATGATTTTATAAGAAAAAGATTTCAAAAATCAAGAGATTTTTAAAGATTTTTCAAAGTAGGGCTTCTACGGATATCAGTGAAGGTGTTTTTTTGAGTTTGTTTTTTTTTCTGTTTGTTTTGCTTCTTTTTTCAAAAGAAGTGCCCCATCGGGGCAATCTCCCCCCAAGTCGCCCCATAAGGGCGAAAAAAAGTTTTTAGAGAGGGACATAGAAAGAGATGTTGTACAACTAGCACTTGTGCGACACCTTATGTCGTATAAGTGCTGGCTGAGGAATAATGTGCGACATAAATTAGAAAATATTAGCCATTTTTGATCATTGACGCTTTCTTACCTTCCAAATTTTCATTAACGTAAATTACTTTGGCGTTGGATTGTCAGACTTTTTCAAGAGTTTCTATTCTAGAGCTATTGAGCAAGAAGTCCAAAATTTCTTTTCCGGTCAGGCTTTGGTCTACCTCTTTGATCTGTCAGATGGAGTCTTTAAATCCTTTGGCAATAGCTTCTCTTTGAAGCGCCATACCTTCTCCGATGAGTTTTTTGACTTCTTTTTCTCCTTCGGCAGTCAATATTTGTGATTGTTTGCTTCCTTCGGCTTCGGTAATGGCCGCAGTCTTGTTTTTTTGGCTGGCAACGACGTTGTTCATGGCTTCTATGACTTTTTGATCAAGCTGAATATCGACGACCTGAACACTATCGAGTTCCATACCAAATTCCCCCAATTTTTCGCTGAGCGTGTGTTTGATTTCATCTCCCATTTCTGTCCTTTTCCCGAAGATTTCGTCATGTTTAAACTCAAAAATACTTGCCCTCAGCTGTTCTTCAATCATGGATTTGATGGTTTGAACCACATTTCCGTTTTTGAATAGAGAATCTTTGATAGACTGATCATCGTTTTTGACTCTATAGATGACATTGATATCGACACCTGTTTTTACATTGTCCTGGGTGATCCCATCGACTTTGATTGCTAGGTTGTTTAGGGCCAATTTTTGGCGTTTTACTCCTTCAAAAATAGGGATAATCATATTAAATCCCTCCCTGATCACTCTTTTTGGTTTTCCCAGTAAAACCACGACTCCAGCCGTGTTTGGTCTAAGAATTCTGATAGAAATGAGGAAGATGAAAAGAACTATTGCGCCGATTCCTATGTACATGGGTGAGTATTTATGTGATAAAAAACTGCCCCCTGTATATCAAAAATCTTGGAAAAAACAATAGGGATGTAACAAAAAGGCCTGATTTTTTTGTGTTTTTTAAAAAAAGGAGTATAATCTATAATAGACGAAAGTCTTTATTTCATTGCTGTGTATGGTTATGAATCCAGAACAACAAAAACTCCAAGAAGATTTACAAATAAAACAACTTGAGCTCGATGCTTTGAAGTCAAAAGTTTCTTTAAACGAAAACTTAACTGTGGGAGAGGAGAATAAGCAAAAAGAATTGGAAGCTTTTATCGCAGAAAATACCAGCAAACTACAACTTCAAAACACACAGATAGAGGTTACTAATGCTGTAGAAATTTCAAACAGACGGGCCTACGAAGAACTTATCAAATGATCGGCCATTGAGTCACAAATGAAATTACTCAACAAAACTGATGCGCAAATAGAACAATTTGCTTTGCGTATTGATCAGGTTGTAAGAAAATATTATGATAAAGAATTAGCAGGCTTTCCTGCTTCTATCATTAATGGTATGTGTGCCGGTACACAGTCTGCCATGATCGAGGCATTAGCTAATTCATGAAATAGCTCTTCTGAATTTTTTGCCGAAACGGCTAATGGATTGTCCGATAATTGAATTGGTGCTATTTTCAATAAGATTACTAGTCTGATAGGTAATGTAAAAAATATCGCTTCTGGGCTTTTGGGACCATTGACTGGCGAAGGGCCATTTCCTGATTTGGCAAAAAGAGTTCAAAACCTTACAGCATTTGTTGTGTTACATAAAAATGATTTCTCGGACTGAGCCGTTCCACAATTGGTCAATCCTTACAAATACAAGGAGCTTTTGGATAACCCTGTGCGAAATACCACAAAAGATTTTGATAAGCCAGAAACCTTAGCTTTGTTCACATTACACACCACTGAATGAAACCAATTGCTTGATGATGAGAAGAAAAAACTGAAGGATATTGTGAACAATCCACAGCTTAAAATAAATGAACAAACCATCACCAATATGGAGAAGGCACTGAATACTGCGGACAAATTTCTTGATAAAAGATCTTTCCGGCAGGATGCATTCATGGGAATATTTGATAAAATAAGAGGTCCTTTGTCTTTGTTTTTTGGAAAAGGTAAAAATGTTTTACCAAGCAGTATTTTGTGAACTGGGCTTCTAGCCACAGCTCTTGGGGTTTCTTCTCTCGATGCCCGTTATTTGTCAAAAAACATAATCCCCGCCGCAACTACTTCTCCAACTCCAACGATCGAACAATCGCCTAACACTCTTACAGACGAACAATTAAAATCAAATATAGCTTCCGAACTATTAAAATACAAAAGTCCTGTAAGTGCTGACATGGTTATGTCAACGTTCAAAAAATTTAAAGTACCGACTGAGTATATCATGGCGTTTATGAAAAACGATAGTCATTATGGCACTGATGGTGATAGGGCTATAGACAATCACAATCCTGGAAATGTGTGAAATACTAATGACTGAAAAAATAAATATTTTGCTACGTGGGCTGATGGTGTGGACGCTGTTTGATCCAATCTTAAGGCCAGAATTGATGCATATCATCTGAAAGTTAATAAAGACAAATATCCTACTGTCGCAGAATTAGCAAAATGAGTCAGTGATAACTGAACAAGATTTTTTGGTGTATATATGACTGCCTCCGAATGACCACAAGCAGTGACTACTATCAATAATCAATTGGCAAATATGTGAATTTCTAATAAAGACCAATTACTCGCTGCTGCGTAAGCGGAATTTTATATACACTGCATAAGCTATTCCAAAGAGAGCCATGAATGGATAGACGATCATTCTGTCCACGAAGCTGTGAAGCACTAATCCCTCAATGGAAAGCCCCAACAACCCTAATGAAAATGCTAATATGATGTAGCTATAGAATCTTTCTTGCTTACTTTTTTTGATATCTTTAGTTTCTAGATATGCCGTATATCAGACTTTGTGTAAGTAGAGATATAAGACCATCCATCATATAAATGCTAATACGCCGTATTCTATCCATATCTGCAGAAATTGATTTTCTGGATTATACGCGACTGCTTTCGAAATCTTCAATCACTTCATTTTATTCGTGCTTGTCGTTTCTCAAGTCGTCGGTATAACTCAATCATCCACTCCGACTATTCTGGGTTGGCGGTTGAGTAAATATCCTTCATTTACAAGTTGAAAAGAAGCTGGTCAGGCTGTTCCTGCTCCTTGTCCTCGGAGTGGTTTTTCTTTCACTTTTTCTATCGCTTCTGCAATCATTTTGAAATGTCCAAGATTGGAGAATGTTCTTCCGATAATCTGGTCTCTGCCGACATAGATAATGCCCCCAAAGATTATGAGCATCGGCAGTATCCCGTAGATAAGCACTTTGAGCATCTTTCCTTGATATTGCATAAGGATTAGTATTCCTGTCTGGAAAAACCATGCGATCCGTGCCGCTCTGGAGAATGTTGATAGGATTATGAGCCCAAACATTCCTCCTCGCCATAGAGCATTCTGCCATCCTCTCTTCTTGATGACAAACATGAAAAATAATGGCCAAAACACGACAAGGAAAAATCATAAGCTGATCGGTCTTTCAAAGAGGAATTGATTGCGCACGTATCCTTCGTTGTATTGCGTATAGTAGACGGCCGGTGGAGCAATCCCTACTGCGCCTTCTACATTCCACTGACTATATCCTACACGAGTCAAGAGATTTGGCATCAATCGAATTATTCACCATCGAATGAGCGCACCCATCAATATTTTTTTGATGATGTCGCTGTATCGTTTGACCATATCCATTTCCTGTTCTCCTTGTTCTATGAATTTAAGGACGAAAAAAAGTATGAAGATGAAAAAACCTATCATGCTATATCTGATGGACATAATATAGGCGCTTATACCTACGTCAGTTATAAATAGTGAAATAAGTCCTATCCCACCAATGAGAATTAAAAAAAGAATAATAAATCGTTTGATAGGAAGTTTTCCCCGAAGAGATTTCCATAATTTATTTTTTTGGATGATGTAAGCCAATAATCAGAATAATCCAATCAGCACTATCTCTTTTCGCATTCGGACGATCTTCCGAAAGATTCAATCTAAGCCTAGTTTGTAGGTTACGAATGTTTGCAGAAAAAATTGGAGCAATAGTCCAACCAAAAAAATCTTTGTCACGATTTTGAGTATGTGCGGTAATTTGGAGTTTATCATCATGTCGATAGATTTGATAGAATAATAGATTTGATAGAATTACAGATTCCGCAGAATTATAGTTCTTTCCTATCATTCTATGGCCCTATAAATCTATTTCTCTATTCCTATTTTTATTTCCTATACACTTTCCTGTATGCCAAGTAGAGCCCAAGCGTGATAAAGAGTATTGCAATAACGTTTTCTGCTGGTCAGGTTTTTGGCACTTTGGTTATGCCTGTTCCTACTGTCGTTCATGCGCTTATGCCTCAGATGTTCACTACATAATGCACTTCTGTGCCGCCATTGTCAGGCACAAATTTGAATATATGTTCTCCATTTTTGCTTGTCTGTAACTCATATTTTTCATTGGACATATTTACCGTTGCTAATCTATTGAATATACCATTTGTGCTATCTTGCAGATAAATATCCACCATATCGCTTCCCGCTACAGCAATCCATGACAAAGTTATCTTTTTGCTTCCTTGTGTAGGGATTGTGCAGTCTGGATTACAGCTGTGGCTGATATTTGCTAGGGACATGTTTGCTCCTGCGGCCGCATGGAGTACTATTCCAGTATACACACCTTCACCATATGTTTGATCAACCAATTTGAACCAGAGATCTTGTGTAGATATTTGTCCTCCGATTCAATTGATGTCTTTTGGTATTACTCGAACATAATAAAGTTTATTGGGATCCAGGCCATCATACAGATTAAGTTCCATATCTAGAACCGTTTCTGTCCCTGTAAAATCGAATGTCTTTTCTTTCGCGCTATTGATGAGATTGGTATCAGTTATGATTTGATCCATGGTATATTCACCATACATGACGGTGTATTTTTTGATTTTCCCGCCAAGCTCATCGACGATCATAGGCGATTGGATCACTACTTTTTGCGGAGTTATCTCTTTGATAGAGATTTTGACGGTTTGATTATATCAAAACGTGGTTTCGTCGCTCAGATCGTCCAGCCGATTCACCAAGTCGACTGTCTGTGCAGAGACAGTGCAAAGTATAAAGTAGAGAGTGGAAAGTACAAAGACTCAGATTACTATTTTCTTTATATATTTCATGTAGGGAGTGAAAAAAATTAAAATTCCAAAAAAACGTATTCAATCTATGCCAGATAATGCACATTCGTTCTCCGTTTTCCACTGGTTTTTTGACAAAAAACTAACACTTTTGTGGAAAAGGTGTCAGTATCTTTGACAAAATGGCAAAAGTTGATATACAATGGTTATCAGTTTTCATGCTTTTTTCTTGTATTTATTCGCAGAATGTGTAATTGTGAGTAGTAAAAAGAAACAACAGAAACAAAATAATGTCTAACTAAAATTGAAAATTATGTCAAAACTGCCGTTTATTCCGTTGACAGCAATATCTCCTATAGATGGAAGATATCGCGAGCAGGTTGAACAACTTGCATTGTATTTTTCTGAGTATGCCCTTATCGGTTATCGTGTAGATATTGAAATAAACTATGCGATAGCTTTGACCAAAAAGGTCCCCAAATGGAAAAAATTTGATAATGAAGGGTCTTTGGGAAAGCTCAAAGCCTATATCGGCGATTTCCATAAAGGAGAATCTGGCTTTACTGTCGAATTAGCACAGCAAGTGAAGGACATTGAAATCGCTATCAATCATGATGTCAAAGCTGTTGAAAAATTCTTACGTGGCCTTGTTGCTGATTCTGAACTTAAAGAACTTATTCATTTTGCCCTTACGTCATTTGATCTAAATGGTGTAGCACAACCGCTTATGCTGAAAAAAGCCCTGCACAATGTATACATGCCTCTTTTGGAAAATGTGATTGATGAATTAAAGGGTATGCGTCATGAATGGGATCACATCACTATGCTTGCTCGTACTCATGGACAGCCAGCCTCACCCACTAAACTTGGAAAAGAGTTTGGCGTGTTTATCGAAAGGCTTGAGAAGCAATATGATTTACTCAAAGGGCTTAATCATTATGGAAAAATGGGTGGCGCTGTTGGCAATTTTAATGCTCACGTTGCTGCCTTTCCCACCATTAATTGGCCGGATTTTGCGGACAAGTTCGTTGGTAGTTATGGTTTAGAAAGGCTTCAGACTACTACTCAAATTGAGCATTATGATGACATTGCCGCAATCTTTGATGCGCTTAAAAGAATTAATACCATTTTAATAGGCTTGGACAGAGATGTTTGGACCTATATCAGTATGGATTATTTCAAGCAGAAGATAAAAGAAAAAGAGACCGGTTCCTCCGCGATGCCACACAAGATTAATCCTATTGATTGGGAAAATTCCGAAGGTAATCTTGGTTTAGCTAATGCCATGTTTGAACATTTTTCTGCTAAGCTTCCTATTTCCAGGCTACAAAGAGACCTAAGCGATTCTACGGTATTGCGCAATGTTGGTTATGCTATGGCTCTTACGGTAATCGGACTGAAATCCATTCTCAAAGGCACTGGGAAACTCCTGATTAATGAAAACAAAATCTGGTTTGATCTGAATAAGAACGTGGTTGTGATTTCCGAAGGTATTCAAACAATTTTGCGCAGAGAAGGATTCCCAAATTCTTACGATGTACTAAAAGAATTAACCCGGAAAAATAAAGAAATTACGCTGGAAGATCTTCATGAATTTATTGATTCTTTGAAGGTATCTGATGCGGTGAAGACTGAATTAAAGCAAATAACGCCTGAAAATTATACAGGTATTTATTCGGAGCTTTATAGTCCGGAAGATTAAAATTTATTTATCTATCTCATTGAACGGGGCTTATGAGCCCTGTTTTTTTATTCTGATTTATACTCTGAACCCTATGACTAAGACGTCATCGACTTGTTCCAAATTTCCACGTCGAGATTCGAATGTGTTTTCTAAATGTATCTTCTGCTCTTCCATAGGAAGATCTGCGATGCTTTGGAATAATTCCTTGAGTTGTTTGACAAGAAATTTTTTGCCCTTTGGTCAACCGAATTGATCTTCGAATCAATCAGAGAAAAGATAGATTACGTCTCACTTTTCTCATTGGAATGATTTATTGGTGTAGGTATATTCTCCTGAACCGATGGCATGTTTCTCTTCTTTGAATTCGATACATTCTCTGTTTCTGATAAGTATCGCCGGATTTTTCGCAAGCGCGAATTCAAGCATATTATTTTCGTCGATGGCGCATAGTGCCACATCCATAGTGTCTTTAAGTTTTCCTTCTTCAGATTCTTTATGTTCTTGATGGAATTTTTTTGGCAGATATATGTTGGCGTAATTTAAGATATCAGCAGCTGTCTTTGTACTTTCTCTGTTGACTGCATCATCAAGCGAATCACAGTTGAGGAGGAACATAAACGCTCATGGTACTCCGTGCCCAGTGCAATCCGGCGCGGCAATAAATCTTTTTCCTTGTGTATTTTTTGCAGCTCGATAAAAATCACCGCTCACTATGTCTTTTGGCTTGAAAAAAATAAATGACTGGGGGAAAATCTCTTTGATTTCTTCCAGTGGCGTCATAACTCCCTTTTGAATACGTGTTGCATAATTAATGCTGTCTGTGATTTCTCTATGTTGATTTTCAATGATTTTATTACTTTCTACAAGCCCATCTCTTTGAACCTCGATTTCGTCCCTCTGAGCTGTAATTTCGTCTCTTTGGACCGTGATTTCTTTATTTTTTTCTTTGAGTTGTATATTTTGATTGTTGATCACTTTATTCGTTTTGGCTAGCTGTTTTTTTCTCCTGTTTTCACGTACTCCTATAATGACCATTCATAGAACTGTCGCAAGTATTGCTACTATGAATCATAATAGTTTCTTTTGTTTTTCAGATTGTTTATCCAATTCGCTCTTTTGTAATTTAATTTCTTTATCTTTTTTCTCTGATTCATAAATTATTTCTGTCTCTTGCTGGGATTTTAGTAATTCACTATTAGCAACACTATCTTTGAGTAAAATCCAGAGTTCATGATACTTGAGCGTGCTATCTGCATCCTCTGTGTGCTTTTTATAGAAAAAATACACATGTTCATATCCATTTCTTTCATTTGTGAGGATATTTTTTTCCTTGCTGAGTTGTATTCATTGCTGATAGTTTTCCAGTACCTGGTCATATTCTCCTTGTTCTTCATACAGATCTCCAAAATTGTAATAGATAGCAGGAATATTTTGTAATTCGCCAATCTCTTCTGTGATTGTTTTGGCTTCAGTCCGATGTGATAAAGCGTTCTCGTAGTTTTTTTTCTTGAAATATGAGTTTCCTGTCTCTACAAGATATTGGACCATCAGATTTTTTTGTTTTTTATCTTTGTCTTCTTGCTTCCTCAGTATTTCTAGTCCAGGGGAAAGATATTGTGTCAGAGCCATATCATATTTTAATGAATCCTCTTTTCCTTGCTCGTTATAGACTGCTGCTATGGCGACATTTGTAAGCAATTCTCCTCTGAGATAATTTGTGTCTTTCAAGATTTCTAATGCATCTTGGAAATATTCTAAAGCCTCTTCATAGTTTCCTTGCTTATATTCTATCTTCCCCATATCTCTAGTTACTCATCGTCTATTCTTTATTTCATCTGTCTGTTCATAATATTTGGCGGCAGTGATGTAATTTTTGAGTGCTAATTTGAGCTGATCGTTATCATAAAAATTTTTTCATTTGTCGTCGTAGTATCTTCCGATTTTTTTAAGCGAATCATTCGTTTCCGGTGATGAAATCTTGGTATCTCATTTTTGATTGCATGCAAAAAGTGTCAGCAACAAAGAAATTGCTACTGTCTGGAACAGGTTTTTGGTATCTAAAAAAATATATGATTTTAGAGAATTTTTCATGTATTTCATATACTCTTTTCTCTATCAATGTCAATATTATCTTATTTTATCTGTCGTCTGTGGATGGTTGGCTTGTCGTGGTTGTGTTGGTGTCTGTGTCTCTGTTGAACATGTGAATATGATTAAGAATTAAAAATTATGTATTTTTTCGTAAGCTGTGGAGATTGCAGTATTCTCTTACTGTTGCAATATCTTCTGTGATTTCAAATGTTGCTTCAGGAGCATCATTTGGTGTGAGTTGTTTTCTATAGATCTTATTTTCTGTAATGACTTCAATCCACTGGATGTAATGTTCTGGTGTCATCGGATGAGGAACAGATCCGACTTTGACAGTAACTGTATTACCTTCTTTACTTACGACTGGGATATGTTTTTCTGCAGAGATTTCTGGTTTGACCTCGTCAGTCATCAGTGTCATTTCTTTACCGCAGCAGACGATAGTGCCAACGCCAGTGTGAATCACTTCGGTCATATTTCCGCAGACGGAGCATTTATAGACTTGATTGAGCTGAGTCATGAGCATAGATTATAAAGTAAATGTGCTGCGGGACTTGTAACTAAACTCTTAAAAAATTCAAGATGTTTTTTGCATGCCTGCGGCGCAAATCGTAGAGTAATTTTTTGCCATTGCCGCAAAAAGTCACCAAAAAGGTCTAGTCGACATCAAACCTCGCCCTCTTATTTATCCCACCCTTGAATTCCTGTACTGTCAGAATATCTCGTGTAGTTCATATCCCGCTGTTTTGAAACAAACACCGATCCTTGATTTGTTCCGGCTAATCATTGCTGGACAACTGAGGTTCTACACACTAGTAATCTTCATATTATTGAAGAAACTTGTTATCTTACTCTTCACCCCCATCGCCAATTTAACGGTTTTTGCTTGGGAATTTGTTACTTTCACGTTAGATTTCTTCGATGACAGACAATTCATTAGAGTACCTTTGGTACTTCTTATGTTCTTAATCCTGGGGATCATGATCTTCGACTAAACTTATTTTCTATTCTTACCCAACCCCGCTAAGGCAGGGTTTTTTTATTGTAAAAAAAGGCAGCCATAAAAATGGACCGCCCGGATAATAATTGTGATTTTTAAGGTTTTAGCATTTTGAACTTGGCCACTGTCTTGTCCTCGAGCGCTTTCATCACTACGTTGATGTAGGGTTGAAGTTTGTCCTTGGTCAGGAATTCAGATACTTCTTTATTGTTCCAACCCAATCGTCCTGTCGGTTTGGAAGGATCGCCCACAAAGTCGGTGATGAATTTTTTGTACTGAGCCACATACACCGCTGATTCTGATTCATAGCCTTTGGGGACTCTGACCTGGAAATCAAACCTTTCTTTGTTGTTCCGTTTGGTCATGTGTTTACGTGCCCATTTTGCCGTTTTTTTGTAATCTTTCAGTATCTGCCGAAAGATTTTTTCTTCCATGGTCGCCCTCATAATAGTGTCCATCTGGCCTCCGGTCAGCTCCTGCCTAAATGCACTTTTTACGAATTTTTTCATTTCTTTTTCGTATTTTCTGCTCATGTGTATGGAGCTTTTAGATTTTGGTGATCCTTTGAACCAGTCACCAATGCTGCTGCTGTACCCGAAACTTGTTGTGAAATAAGCGATGAGTATAAGAAAAATTGCTTTTTTCATATGACATATTTTTAATTATTATTTTAATTTTTAGTTTCTATCGAAGATAATACTTAAACACCAGGAAAAGTCAAGTCTATTTTTGGGAAAGTATGGCTTTTGGCTTTATGTTAGCTGTAGATTCTAGCCCAAAATCGCACAGCAGAAAATAGTACAAAGAAACATGTAGTGAGTATAATTAGTGAAAGTACCACCTTTTACTACTAATAAATACTACATGTCACAGCTATCTTACGAAGAATGCTTAAAAATTCAAATTTATTTAGAAGATGATTTTAAAGCGAGAGCAATTGCTAGAAAACTACATAGAAGTAACAGCGCAATTAGTAACGAAATCAAAAATACAGGATTAATTGAAAATACAATGCGAAGCTTGCCTGAGCAAGAAGGAATACTGTTAAAGCATTAGTAAATAAGGGGTCGATCTCATTTATGAGCGGATCTTTTTTAATGATTGAAAACTCCATACACATAAATATACTTAATCCAGTAAAAATCCCCTTTCAAATAAGAAAAGAAAATCAAAAAAAACAAATCTGATAGTCAGAAGAATAGACGTACCCTCGCTAAAAAACGCTCTGTCTTCTAACAGCTTTTGTCTTAATATTCTGACAAATATAAATTTTCAATGAAATATCGAGGCGAAGAGGCGAGCAGGGAACGTTATATGACATCCACTTACGCGGATATTCCCCAATCAAAAAAAATCTGACTTTTGTTAGATCCTTAATAGAGCGCATGACCCCAACGAATCAGGGCAACCTACCCATAGTGCTACGAGTCGCTCTAGCCTAATATATTGAATTTTAAATTTTTTAATTAGCGGGCAACGGGATTCGAACCCGCAACCTCTTCCTTGGCAAGGAAACTCTCTAGCCAATTGAGATATGCCCGCATTAAATTTCTCTATCAACCATTATAAATGTGGGATGACTGAGCCAATGCTTGATGTGCCCATCTCTTTTTATCATATTTTCAAGAGCTTTATTGCTTCTGTTTTAGTTTCTTTCTTAAAATATCATAACAGTTTGCCAACCCCTATTAACTTGCTAGATACTGTTTGTCCTCTTTTGTATTCAGATGCAGACTATGACTATACTTCTATGATCTCAACTTTTTTATCAGCTTTCTCTTTTCTTACCTTATCTGTCACCAAAACATTAGTCCAGGCCAACAAGGTCAGAACAACTCCTATCAACTTAAACAAATCACTTACATAGACCATATCAGTAGGATTGTTCACCAAAACCGTATCTCAGATGACAATAAGGGCCAAACCAAAAACAAATAATGTAGCCTTACTCATTTTGTGAGCGATAGGATATATCCCAAAAAGAATGAAGAGATATAAACATACAACAGCCAAAATAACATAATATATATTATTATATTCCAAAAATTCCCCATGTACTATCACAGATCATTTAGTTAGAAGAAACAATAAATATCCTAATAACCCGCCCGACACCAAACTTATAAGAATCCTCTTTATCAAGTCTTTCATTTGAATTTGATTTTTAAACGATAAATTTATTTCTAAGCTATACTTATTTATTATGTGTTTTCAATTCAAATTTATACCCATTATGTGTTTTTTCACATTGTTAGCTTATATAATAAATAAAATTTAATTTAAAAAATTAGTAATCATAATAAATACAAAATCAACAAACAATGTTGAAAATGAGAAAGCCTAAATAACAAACCACTTGAACAAAAAATAGACACTGTTAGACATTTGTGAAAATGTTAACAAAAAAACCAATACACCTTTAAAATAACATAATCTCTGTAGAAAAAATATTAAAAAAGACACCAAAAGTTTCTGAAAAATTTGTCCTTGGACTTATCTAGCAGGGCTGGGCTTTAACGTCGCTTTTATCCAGTAAAGCTGTAGGGAAACTCTAAAAGAGATTAACCACTAATCTTATAATAGAATATGAAAGAAGAGATATAAGAATGCCTATCAAAGCTCACATGAGAAGCTTATTTGCTTGTTTCAATTTTTCCGGGTTACCGCTGGCCGTCATAAGTTTGAACCCGCCCATCACCAAAACCACCATACATACTACTCCGATTCCGAATCGAAGATATTGGTTGATAGTTTGAAGTAATTGGAAAAAAGAACTCTCATCTCCTTGGACCTGTGTAGGCCCGGTGACAGCCACATCGGACTGCCCTTGGCTATTCGGTACTTGGACCACGATAGCGTAGGAATTCAGCGCCGGTAAAGTAAACAATAAAGCAAGAAATATTTTTTTCCACATTATATTCTGTAATAAATGATAAAATTTTATTATTTCCATTCTCCTCATAATTCAAAACACTTAGATGATTGTTCGCTGTCTGTTATAGATGCTCGATGACGATCGGTACCACCAAAATTTCCATTAGGATTATCTTTGTAATAATTAACTCTACATCTTTTCCCTACTCTATCTCCATACCATTTTCCATAAAAAGACTTTTCACAAACATATTGTTTGAGCGGTTCTCAGAAAGCAACCATCGCACCATCAATTAAACAACCCTTTTGAGAGGTAACACCCAAAGAACTAACACTCAAAGAGGCGATTAAATTAATCAACCCCAAACTCATCAACGCCAACAACACTCATCCTATGATGTACATAAGATTGTTAGTAGTTTCTTTAACTTCAGCGCCCTTGGATGCTTCTATGATATACATGATGCCGCTATAAATCACCATAGTAATAGACAACACAATAGTGATTCTGAGAAGGAATTTGGTGATTCTTACTATCAAGGGGGCCTGTACTGTTGCAGGAGAATCGTCTCGATTACCTCACAAAACAGTTGCACAAAATTCTTGTTTTTCACTATTGGTGACGTTTTGTTTGGTTCAAGAAGGTAGTGTGCATTTATCATTACTTGCGCCTATTTTTCCTTTGTAGGTTCCAGAATATCTAATTTCACATACTTGTCTTTTAACCTCGTTTCCATCTATTTTCTGTCCTTGGACAAAACATCATTGTCCCAAATCGTTCTGCAAGCCCACACTTTCTCTCAATATCTCATTCCCCACTGCATCTTTCGTGTTTCCGAGATTGATAATAGTCTCATGGGTTTTGGATGGCATAAACGCTTCCTCTATCAATTCCGCCGCAGATGCTGGACTTCACAATAAAGACAAAGTGCCAAACACAGATGACAAAACAAACGACAAAATCAAGCCGTACGATACGGCTTTGAGTCAGTATGTATGTAATTTTTGCAGCTTTATTTTTTTAGGGGCCATATATCTAAAATCTATCATTTAAAATC
>Ga0210051_1001379_pt1 | contig 24357 bp, 27 predicted proteins | sample CryGey092014_all_FD_185464 | JGI IMG/M metagenome (GOLD analysis project Ga0210051, IMG submission 185464) | Groundwater microbial communities from aquifer - Crystal Geyser CG23_combo_of_CG06-09_8/20/14_all (SPAdes) (version 2) | ecosystem: Environmental > Aquatic > Deep subsurface > Groundwater...
AATAGTCATTCCATTTGTTTCGTATTATTTATGGCGAAAGGAAGGACTTACAATTTCAAAATGGACTCTTGTTGTTTCTAGTTTGTTTGGAATTGCATTCGGGTTTGTTGAAGCATCAATTGTAATTTATGCCCGTGCAGCAGTAGGACTTCTTCCTGGATATGGTGGAACACTTTCTGACGTCGCCAGACTTTCAGCTAATATTTACCAGCAGGCTCAAATTCTTGATAAACTGCCTAGGAGCTTGTTAGTGATAGACTTCTTTCGGGAAGCCGCTACGATAATCATGTTGCTTAGTGTGGCTCTTTTAACAACTAAACGACTACGAGAGCGTTGGGCCATATTTCTCTGGACTTTTGCTATCTGGGACATTTTTTACTATATTGGACTTTGGGCAACAGTTCGATGGCCATCATCGTTACTGACTCCTGATGTTCTTTCTTTGGTTCCTGTTCCGTGGTTTTCCCAAGTGTGGTTTCCTGTACTTGTAAGTGCCCTTACTATAGTCGCTGTTGTCATAACAAGAAAAGATGTTAAAAATCTCTTTAATCCGAATTCGGGTGTCTCAAAGCCCCGGTAGTAAAACCTCAACAGGTTCGGTTCGCTACAATATTATTTTATGAAAATCACTACTCTTACTAATCCAAGACAAACAATTTTGCTGACCTCTCGAGCTGAAGACAAAGATAATGTGATGACTCTTGATTGGCACACACCCTTATCTTTTGAACCAATGATCTATGCTGTTTCAATTGGAAAAAATCGTTTTTCTTTAAATTTAGTCAGGAAATCAAAAGTTTTTGTCGTAAATTTTATATCAAAGGATTTTGAGAAAGAAGTTTTATATTGTGGTCGACATTCAGGGAAAGAGATTGATAAATTTAAAGAAGCAAAACTTGAAAAAGAGGAAGCAGAGACAATAAATTGTCCAAGGATAAAAAAATCTCTGGGTTATTTAGAATGTAAGGTGACTCAAGAAATTGAAGTTGGTGACCATTTTCTTTTTATTGCTAATGTCAGTAAAGCCGAACTTAAAGAAAAAGGAAAGCGGCTTTTTCACCTTTTTGAAGATAAATTTACAACTACTAAATAAAAAAAATTCTTTACTAAAAAAAGAAAAAACGATATAATATAAATATGAATTCAAAAGAAAAAATTTTAATTCTGGGTATAAACGGCTCGCCGAGAAAAAAAGGTAATACAATAAAGCTGTTGAGAAGCGTTTTAAACAGCGCGGAGAAAGCTGGTGCCACTACAGAAATTATTCATTTGATTGATAAACAAATAAAACCTTGCCTTGGCTGTTACAGCACAAAAGCTGAACTTTGCGCTTATCCTTGTAAACAAAAAGATGATATGCAAAAATTATACAAAACAATGATTACCGCAAACGGCTTTGTTCTTGCTTCTCCGGTCTATTGGGGAACTGTTTCTGCCTTGATGAAAAAATTTCTTGAAAGGTTAACCTGTCTTGAAAATGTTCGTATTTTAGGTGAAACACCTTTACTAGACGGCAAAGTCGCAGCTTTTGTCTCGACAGGCGCCGAAGAATGCGGTGATAGCAATGTTGTTGAGCAGATGTTATATCCCTTTAATACTGCTGGCTGTGTTATTGTGCCTTATCGCTCAGCTTATGGCGTGTATCATCCTGAATTAAAGAAAAAAGAGCTTCTAGGAAAAAGCTACTGGCATGAAGGAGCTGAACGTTTAGGCAAAAATTTAGTTTTAATGTGCAAATTATTAAAAGAAAAAAAGATCAATTGGTGGCAAAGCAAAAATTCCTTGCCATCGGGTAATTAGGTCCGAAAGAAAAGAAAAAGAATCATTTTCGACAAAAAATTAAACAGTAAAGAAGTGTCAAAGCGCTAATAAATTAATGCAAATTGTTAAATTAATCCATTCGACAAGCTCAGGATTAATGCTGAGCAAAGCCGAAGCATTAAAAAATGAAAGAATTTTTTAAATCAATAAAAAAGTCTAGGGATGGTTTGTTGTCTAATTTAGGCGTTATTTTAAGCCTCTTTTTTTTAATTTTTTTTCTTTTGATTACCCAAAATGTTTTGACTCAAGGTCTCTTAGTAAAAATTGATCATCAAGTTTTAAGTTTGATTGTTTCTTTACAAAAAATAAATCTCACTAAAATTTTTCTTTTTTTTACTTATCTTGCCAATTGGCAAGTCATTACTATTTTAGGCACTATTTTAGCAATTCTTTGCTGGTTAACTCGTAAAAAACAATTAATGTATTTTTTAATCAGCGGCCTCGTTGGCAGTGAAGTAATTCTCACAATATTTAAGCTAATTTTCCGTCGCGCTCGCCCCGAGGTAGGATTTTTTCTAATTCCAGAAAATGGCTACTCATTTCCAAGCGGGCATGCTGTGATGTCAGTTATTTTTTATGGGATGATTGGTTATTATCTTTTTCACTCAACCCAAAAAAGGGGGTGGAAATTACTCGTCATTATTTTTTCCTTCCTGATTATTTTTCTCATTGGTTTTTCAAGAATCTACCTTGGTGTCCATTGGCTTTCAGATGTGCTTGGCAGTTGGACACTTGGACTCTTTCTTCTTATTTTACTCATCATTCTCTTTAAACAAAAAGAAAAAATTGCGCCAAGCCTTTCAAAAAATTGATCACTCTTAAACACATACATTGAAAACAGTAAAATTGGTCACCAACTCTTTACAGATAAAAAAGCATCTGTTATACTTTTAAAATAATTTACTTTTTAATTTACAATCTATGAAAACAAACAAAATTATCGGCATAGTTTTACTTTTCTTGGGGCTATTGATTATCCTTTATCCTCTCTATCAATCTTATAATATTTTTACTGCCAAAACAGCTGCTCCGCAAATCTTTAAAATCACGGCCCCAATAGCTCCAGTTGTAGAAACCCCTAAAAAAACCATTGACTTACAGCAAGAAATGGGAAAAGCCCTAGGAGAACAATTTCAAAAATTGATGCCTCCTGATTTTTTACCAAAAATGATGAACTTGGTCAGTTGGTCAATTTTTGTTTCTCTTTTTCTTCTCGGTGGTTCTAAGATTTCTACCCTCGGAATTAAATTATTAAAATCCTGAGCAGTTCGGCCCTGAGCACTTCGGTCCCGAACTCAGTGCCGAGGGGCTCACTGCCGAAGGGCTTATCGAAGGAATAGAAAACTAATGAATTAAATTATTAAAAAAACAAAGTCACCCCGCCCATGGCGGGGTGACTTTTTAATAATGAAAGGTTCTTTAGTATCGATTAGATCTATAATCACCTCTCGGACGTCTTTCTTGCATTGGTTTAGCTTTGTCTATTTTAAGGGTTCTGCCATCTAATTCTTTGCCGTTAAGCGTTTCAATTGCTTTATCGGCTTCTTCTTCAGATGACATTTCAATAAAACCAAAGCCTCTTGATTTTCCCGTCATTCTGTCAATAATAACCTTTGCTGAATTAACTGTGCCAGCTTTAGAAAAAAAATCCTTCAAGCTTTCATCAGTCGTCTGGAAAGAAAGACCTCCAACGTAGAGTTTGTTGTTCATTTTTATATTATTAATTTTTATTACGATAAAAGGCCGACCTTTGTCAGCCTAAACTTTTTTTAAAAAGATAGAAACTGACCAACCTTAAATCTAAGAATATTTTAGCAGGTCCTAAAAACTTGTCAACCATACTTATCCACCAACCAATGCTCTTCCTTTTTTTAGAACACTTGTTATAATTAAATTACCTTAGTGTTAAGTTTAAATATTAAGTTTAATTTCGAGGTTCCTGAGCAAAGTCCCGCTAAGCGGGACGAAGCGAAGGGTTCTTATAATATCTTTATGGTTGTCGAAATAAGTAAAATTCCAGGGGGGAAAGAGTTAATTGATGTTCCTAATCTTCTCGGAAAAATTGGAGTCACCGAAAGAATGACTATAGCTGATTTAGGCTGCGGTCGGCGCGGCTATTTCAGCCTCCAAGTAGCTAAATTAGTTGGACCAAGGGGGCTCGTCTATGCTGTTGATATTTTACAACCATCTCTCAAAAGCCTTGAAAGTATGGCTCATCTTTTTGGTATTAACAATATCAAAACAGTTTGGGGTGATTTAGAAATAGAAGGCGCCATAAAAATTCCTAATGAAAGTGTTGATCTTGCCTTTCTAAACAATGTTCTTTTCCAGACAAAGAATCACGAAATAATTTTTAAAGAAGTAACAAGAATTCTAAAAAAGAATAGCAGACTATTAGTAACTGAATGGGAAAAATTTAGCACTCCTTTTGGTCCTGACCCTTCCCAAAGGATTGACAAAGAAGAGATAAAAAAACAAGCCGAGCGCGTTGGTTTAACTCTTGAAAAGGATTTAAAAGCTGGTCCTTATCACTATTCACTAATCTTTAGAAAAGCATGATTTTTCGTCAAACGACCCGCCAAATTTTAGGTGAAGAAGGAGAAAAAATTGCTTTAAGTTTCCTTAAAAAACAGGGCTATAAAATTAAAGAGTTGACATTTTTTTTCAAAAATATATAATTATAATCATGATATGAATATCTAATTTAGATTAATCTAAATTAGATATTTTTAATTAAAATTTTATAATTAAATTGCCTTAAAAAATATATTAAAAATTTAATTTCAAGGTTCTGCGAGCGAAGCGAGCAGGTTCTTATAACGGCTGCCTCCTTTTAAACTATTTGTCGTAACAGCCGATATATCAATAATTCCCTCTAATATAAACATTATATTGTAAATTATTGCTATGGAAAAAACTATTGTAGAACTAATTGAACAAATTTGCCGGGAGAAAAAGATACCCAAAGAAAAAGTTTTGGAAACCTTAGAACAAGCTTTAGCGGCGGCTTATCGTAAAGATTTTAGTCAAAAAAATCAAAACATTAAAGCTATTTTTGATCCGGGAACTGGCAAAATTCGTGTTTTCGATGTAAAAACAGTCGTTGAAGATCAACCAGCAGAAAAAAAAGAGGAAAAACCCCGACGGCTGGGGGCTCCGACCGAAGCGTCGGAGGAAGAGACTGAGAATAAAAAAAAATTTAATCCAAAAACAGAGATCGGGATGTCTGAAGCAAAAAAACTGTATCCTAAAAAAGAAGATATAAAAATTAACGAGGAGATAAAAACAGAGCTCTCTATTCCTACTGCTTTCGGCAGAATTGCCGCTCAAACGGCAAAACAAGTGATTATCCAAAGATTAAAAGAAGTGGAAAGAGAATTAATTTTTGAAAAATTTAAACAAAAAGAAAATCAGGTGGTAGAAGGCATCGTTCAAAAAAGAGCTGGACAGCTTGTTTTGGTTAATATAGACGATTTAACCGCTTTATTGCCCGTTAGCGAACAAATTGAAGAAGAAAAATATTTACCTGGCCAAAGATTAAAACTTTATATTCTCTCTGTCCAACCAACTTCTCGCGAACCAGAGATCATTGTGACAAGGCGTGATATAGAAATCTTAAAACAATTATTTATTTCTGAAGTTCCTGAAGTTGCTAGCGGAGCGATCGAAATCAAAAAAATTGCCAGAGAGCCGGGCATCAGATCAAAAGTTGCCGTTGCGACCAAAGAAAAAAAATTGGATCCGGTAGGGGCATGCATCGGTCAAAGAGGAATCAGAATTCAAACTATCACTTCAGCTTTAAATAACGAAAGAATTGACGTGATTGAATACTCAGATGACCCCAGAAAATTTGTGGCGAACGCTCTTTCACCTGCCAAAATTATATCTTTAGAAATTGATGAAGAGAAAAAAACTGCCAAAATCCTAGTTAAAAAAGATCAAATGTCTTTGGCGATTGGCAGAAGAGGACTAAATCTTCATTTAGCTTCCGAATTAACCGGTTATAAAATTGAACTTCAACAAGAAGAGGAAAGACCATTAAAAACAGAAGAAGTTCCAAAAAAAGAAGGACCTGCCTCCGCCAAGGCTACGGCGGGCAAGGAAGAAAAATTAAAAGATGTTTCTAAAAAAGAAAATGCCGAATAAAATAATAAAAAAAGTTCAGGCTATTATTTACGATTTACCCTGTGAAATACCCCGCTTAGCGGGGTCTCGCCTTGGGCGGATTTCACAGGGCAGGCCTTATTTTTTAATTCTCCATCGAGTTCTACGTTGGAGAGGATGGGAATTTCTTAAAGGAACATTAAAAAAAGGAGAGACCCCAAAACAAGCCATTAAAAGAGAAATAAAAGAAGAAACTAAATTAAAAAATTTTAGAATCATCAAAAGTCTTCATCAAAAAGAGAAATGGGAAATAGGAGGAAAAAAATATGTGATTGCCGATGTTTTTTTAATAAAAGCAGATATGAATGAAAAATTGTCTTTAAAGCAAAGAAAAATTGAACATAATAAATACTTGTGGGCTGACAAAAAAACTGTTTTAAAAAAATTAACCTGGCCTAAAACAAAAGAATTCCTAAAAGAAATAAAATTAAAAAATTTGTTATGAAGATTGAAACTAAAAAATTACCAAAAAATATCTTGGAGGTAAAAATTATCCTTGGGACAGAAGAAATGAAGCCTTTCTATTCTAATGCTCTTCAAGAAATAGCTGCCTCAACTACGCTGGCTGGTTTTAGACCAGGCAAAGCGCCTTTGTATCTTGTCAAACAAGAAGTCGGAGACTATAAAATTTTAGAAGAGGCTGTTTCTTTGGCTATTGAAGAAAAATATGAAGATATTATTAAAAGACTGAACATTGAAATAGCCGCTCCACCTAAACTAGAAATTGAAAAAATTGCTCAAGGAAACGAATTAGTTTTCAAACTTATTTTTGCTTTAATTCCTAAAATTAAATTAACTAATTATAAAAAAATCAAAATAAAAAAAGAAAAACCCGAAATTAAAGAAGAAGAAATCGAAAAAATTTTAGCAAATTTACAAGAATCAAGAGCAACACAATTAAGAAAAAATATGGCTGCTCAAAAAGGAGATCTTATAAAAGCAGATGTTGAAATGCTTCATGATTTAGTCCCCCTTGAACATGGTCAAAGGAAAGATGCTACTTTTATTTTAGGAAAAGATTATTATTTAGCAGAATTTTCTCAAAATCTCATCGGAGCCAAAGAGGGAGACCTAAAGAAATTTACTCTTACTTATCCCTCAAATTATCCAGACAAAAAATTGGCCGGCAAAAAGATAGATTTTAAAGTAAAAATTAAAGAAATTTTTGAATTAACCCCTCCTAAGCTTAATGATTCTTTTGCTCAAAGTCTAGGAAATTACAAAAATATGGAAGAATTAAAAGATCAAATTAAAAATAACCTTTTAGCAGAAAAGATTAAAAAAATCGAAGAAAAATTTGAAATTAGAATTTTAGAAGAAATAACCAAACAATCCGAATTTGAAGAAATTCCCGAGATTCTTATTGAGAAAGAAATAGCAAAAATGATGGTTGAAATGAATGGCTCAGTCAAAAATATGCTCGGCCTTGAATTTACAGATTACTTAAACATGATTAAAAAGACTGAGGATGAATTTAAAAAAGAACTTGTTCCTCAAGCTGAAGAAAGAATTAAAACTGCTTTAGTTGTTCGAGAAATTGCTTTGAGAGAAAAAATTAAAGCTGAAGAAAAGGAGATAGAGGCAGAAAAAGAAAAAGTTATCCAAACTTACGCGGATAAAAAAAATATTATTGATTCTTTAGAAACTGATGGTTTTAAAAAATATTTAGAAAATATGATTATTAACCAAAAAACCATTGAATACTTAAAAAAAATTTTATAATTAAACTACCTTAGCGTTAAAAATATATTAAAAGTTTAATTTCAAGGTTCTGCGAGCGAAGTCCCGCTGAGCGGGACGAAGAGAGCAGGTTCTTATAATTTTTTGAAATGCAAATAGCTATTATGGCTGACAGCCATGACAATTTGACTAATCTTAAAAAAACCCTGGCTTACCTTAATAACCTTGGCATTAAAAAAATTATTCACTGCGGAGATATTTGTCAGGCCCAAACTTTAAATTTTATTCAGCAAAAATTTAATGGACAAATTTATTTAAGTTTAGGAAACTGTGACAATCTCGAAGATTTTAAAAAAGAAAGAACTAATACTAAAATTTTTACAAATTTTGGTTCCTTTTCTTCTTTTGCTTTCTGCCATTATAAAAAAAAGGCTCTAGAACTAGCCAAAACCTCAAAATATGACCTGATTTTTTACGGCCACAGCCATCAGCCCTGGCTAGAAAAAAAAGGCAAAACTCTTTTAATCAATCCGGGTAATTTATGCGGGATTTTTTATAAACCAAGCTTTGCTATCTATGATACTAAAAAACAAAACCTTTCTTTAATACGATTAGATTTGATTTAAAAAAAAATGCCTTTATTTATAGGTTAGGTGTAGCGACGAAGAGTTGATTTATTAAACAATTTTGATATAATAAGAACCTGACTTCGTCAGAACCTTGAAATTAAATTTAATATTTAAGCTTAACACTAAGGTAATTTAATTATAAAAATGCGCGGGCGTCGTATAACGGTTATTATATTGCCTTGCCAAGGCAAAGACGGCGGTTCGATTCCGCTCGCCCGCTCCATCTTTTGCTAAAGCTTCGTATATCTTTCAGAGGTAAAATTCCGATAAAAACAATTTTTGAGTGGTTATCTTTTTTTACCTTCATTGAATAGGGGGCGATTTGGTTGTCGACAAAAAGCTTATTTTTGTTTTTGCCCTTTCTGCTCCCACTGGGCAACGATTACCCCATGTGTCCAGGATATTTCCACCTTTTAATACACATACCACTTCGCAATTATTGGGGCAATTTTCACATTCAACTCCTATTGTTCTAAATTCTATATCTTTTATGCCAAAACTAAAAGGGTTTCCCCTTTTTTCGTTTTTTGTTTTATTCTTTGCTAAAATAGCCGCACCTATAGCTCCCATCAAATGCCCTAATTCGTCAACTATTATTTTATGCCCGACTATGTTTTCAAAAGCTTTGATTACTCCAATGTTTTTGCTAACGCCTCCCTGGAAAACAATTGGAGGCTCTATGGTTTTACCTTTGCCCACATTATTCAAATAATTATTAACAATAGAATGACAAAGGCCAGCGATAAGATCCTCTTTTGTATATCCTGTTTGCGCCTTGTGAACAAGATCAGATTCCGCAAAAACAGTGCATCTTCCGGCTATTTTAGCTGCGTTTTTTGATCTTAAAGCATAACTGCCAAATTCTTCAACCGGGATATTAAGTCGTCTGGCTTGGGCAGAGAGGAAAGAACCTGTCCCTGCCGCACAAAGAGTGTTCATCGCATAATCAACCACAATACCATGGTCAATAATAATGATTTTACTGTCCTGTCCTCCTATTTCAAAAACTGTTTTAACTTCCGGGTGAAAAACCAAAACGCCCATAGCATGAGCCGTTATTTCATTTTTAACAATATCTGCCTCCAAAATAGCCCCTATTAACTCTCTTGCGGAGCCAGTAGTTCCTACGCCGACAATTGAAATATTCTTATCTTCTACCCCATTTTTTATTTGCTCAAGCACTTTTTTTGTAACCCCGATGGGATTCCCTTCCGTCCATAAATAAGAATAAGCATAGATTTTATTATCGTCGTCTATTAATACCGCTTTTGTAGATATAGAACCGATATCAAATCCTAAATAAGTTTTGATTGGATTTTGTTTCATAAATTGGCTTTTGTTTCATAAATTGACAGAGAATTTCTTTTCATTGAAAGCATGTCGTAAAAAGCCTCAATTCTTGTTTTTACGCCAGCTTCAGATGTTTGTGAATCAAAACTAAAATATATAATCGGTATTTTATAGTCCTTTGATATATTATGCAAAAATGACATTGCGTTGACTTCCGGCATACAACCAAAGGGTTTTATATGAATAATCCCATCAAAACCATCTTTTGCCAATTGATTGGCCCTTCCTACGCTTTCTGAACCATGAGCTCCAATATGATATTTTAAATATGGTTTTGCTTGACTTAAAAATTTTCTTGAATGAAAGCCAAAAGAAAAAACGTCATGAAGAATACTAGAAACTGTTACAAAACGATGAACCTCAATTCCTCTTTTCGCTAATTCCTTCTCAATGTAAAAATTCGAGAAAGGCTCCATTAAAACATAAAGTTCCCCGATCACGGCGACTCGAATAGGATTAGAAGGTTTTTTTATATCTATTTTCCGAAAAATAGACAAATATTTTTTCTCGCAGGTATTCACTTCCCTAATATTTTTTGTCAAATCAAGTTCTGTAAGAAATTTTTTATATGTTTTTTCATATTCTCCTATTTTTGTTTCAAATCCTAAATTTTTTCTGATAATATCCTCAATGCGGTCAATAACTTTTAACCTGAAATAAGAAAGAAGGGCTGTTTTTAAAATTTTAATATACGACAGTTTTTGATTAAATTTGCGGATTTCACACAGTGCCTTAAAATAATTGTTATTAAGTTTTATAAATTCAAAATCGTACCCTATTTTTTTTAGAATTTCTTTCTGCACTTCTCCATAATAACCAAAACGACAACCGCCGCCAGATTGAATAAGCAAATTCGCCCCCGATTCCAAGGCCTCAACGTAGTTGCCAAGATTGTATTTAAATGGAATACAAGCGAATTCAGGACTATACTTGGCTCCGATTTCAAGAGTTTTTTTGGTTATCGGAGGAGGGGTAATAATTTCATCGGCGAAGAGATTAGCAAGCGGCTTAAAGGCAATAAAATAATTGCCCATATGGGGAAAGCTGATTTTTCTAATTTTTTTATCCATTTTGTTTTCTTAATTTTAGTATATCAACAAAACTCTCAAGCCTTGTTTTTAGTCCGGCCTCCCCCCATAATTCATCAATTGTTATAACAATCATTAGTTTTTTTAATTTATTCTGACATAAATTTGTCGTCAAAGCATCCGGACCACAGGGAAATGTTACTAAAAAAATAATACCATCCACTTGGTTTTTGTATAACTCAAGTCCTCCCAATAATTCTTTGCTGTATGTCCAATACAGATCAGAGGAAATGTTTTTATAAAGATTTTTTATCATCTTTTTATCTGTTATGTCTGAATAAATCAATTTTACATTTTGATACTCTAAAAATTTTATAATTGGCTTTCCCAACAGTCCGTCATATGTGGTATAGGGATGGGACACAATTAAGACAAAAATATCGTCTTGATTTTTTGTATTTAATTTTTTTACCTGATCATCTATCAGCTTTTGTTCACATTTTTTCTGTTGTTTTTTCGCTTTAATATAAGCTCTTATTATAAAAAATGGATTTTTATTGAATCTCCAGCCAAGTTTCAAAAAACTAAAAAATTCTGGATTAAAATTATTAACATCCACAGTATATTCAACCAAATTGAGATTTTTAAAAATACTGCGTGTTATATCGTAAAGAGAAATAAGTTTAACACAAATTTCTTCTTTGCGATGAAGAGATACAATATGTGGAATTAAAATATAATCAGCTTTATCTTTAAGATAATTAATATGACCTAGAAAAATTTTTAAAGACAGGCAACTTTCATCAATAGCAAGATTAACTCCATTTTCTATAATTTCTTTATTTGTTTCTGGGCTGATTATCGTTAAACAATTCAACTCTTCAAAAAAAATTTCCCACAATTTGTGATATTTGTGATATAAAAGTGCCCTTGGTATGCCTATTTTTATTTTTGCATTATTCTCCATAGTATTTAAAAGATAGCATAAAAATTTGAATCTTACAACCATTCAAAGGCGGCGCGGCACTATTCAAAATCAGGAATTTTTGATAAAATGAGTTTGAGTGGAATCATATAAATGCTCCCTACTACGCGCCTACTCCGCCAAAGTCCCGCTTAGCGGGACGAAGGCCGGGTAAAGCTTCGTAGGGCGAGATGATATAACATGATCAACTACTTGCCCGCTCCAAAAAATAATTAAGAAAAACTGAATGCTAATAAAAAAAATAATTTATTTTGTTGCTCTTGGTATCTTTTTAATTAGTCTCTACCTTGGTTTTATTGGTAGAATTTTTAATATGACCCATGGTTTTCTAATGGTTTTAATAATTTTAAGCCCCCGTTTTATTTATAATTATTCAAGATACTTAAAAAATCATTATAATGAGAATCTTGTTATAACTTTTCAATCACTGATAGCGGCTGCGTTTGTGATAAGCGGTCTTGGAACTTTATTTCTTAATTCTGCTGGTTTTGAATATGACACTCTTCAACATTTCTTTGAAACCATCTTTTTTGGTATAGGGATTTCAATATTGATTTCCCTTATTTTAAAAAAGAAATTTCTAAGTTTAGACAAGCTTAAAGTTAGCCTTTTAACCGTTGGCTTGACTTTAATTTTGTCAACCCTTATTTGGGAATCCTATCAATATTTTGGTGACCAAATTTTTGGCACAGAAATGTCCGGTCAAAAAGGACAGCCTCTGGATACTCTTTATGACTGTGTGGCTAATATTTTATCTTTACCTTTAACAGTGGTTTTTATTTATAGATATTTAGACAAATTTTTTAAATGGATTAGTTTACGCTAATGAAAAAAGTAAATGAGTTAGAAAAAAAATTGGGACTCAAGTTTAAAGATATTAATCTTTTCAAACAAGCCTTAACGCATAGCTCTTACGCAAAAGAACATCCCGAAATTGAAAACAAAGATAATGAACGATTGGAATTTTTAGGCGACGCAATTTTAAATTTTATTACCAGCGAGATACTTTATCAATCTGTTAATAAACCAGAGGGAGACCTTACCATTCTTAAAACAAATTTAGTTGACAAAGAGAGTCTTGCTCAACTCGCCGAAGAATTAAATCTTGATCAATGTCTCTTTTTAGGTAGAGGGTTGAAATTAAAAGGAGAAACGAGAAAATACCTTCTGGCTAATACTTATGAAGCCTTAATCGGAGCTATTTATTTAGATAAAGGACTCAAAAAAACAAAAGATTTTCTTAAAAAAAGAATTCTCTCAAAACTCTCTGCTTTAATTAAAAAAGGAGAAATTAAAAATGCTAAAAATTATCTTCAAGAAATTACCCAAGAAAAATTTAAAATTTTACCTGTCTATCGAGTTATTAAAGAAGAAGGTCCTTCTCATGACAGAATTTTCACCATTGCTGTTGTCTTGAATAATAAAGAATTTGGCCGAGCCAGCGGCAAAAGTAAAAAAGAAGCAGAAATAAAAGCAGCGGAAAAGGCGATAAAAAAAATAGTATGCATATAGATCACATAGAAATAATTGGCTTTAAATCTTTCGCCGAAAAAATAATTATTAGCCTTCCTAAACCAAAAGAAGACAATTTCGGCATTATGGCTATTGTTGGACCAAATGGCTCTGGCAAATCTAATGTGATTGATGCCATCGCCTGGGGGCTCGGCGAACAAAGTTTAAAAACCTTAAGAAGCAAAAATTTTGAAAATATTTTTTTTTCTGGGACCGGAAAAAATCAAGCCCGCCTGGCAGAGGTGAGCTTGTTTTTTAATAACGAGGGAGGAGAATTAAGCGAATTTACTATTACTCGCCGTCTTTTTCTCAAAAATAATGAAAGCGAATATTTAATTAACAACAACAAAGTCAGGCTCATCGACATCACTCTTCTTTTGGCTCAAGCTAATTTTGGCCAAAAAAGCTATTCTCTTGTCAATCAAGGAGTGACCGACGCTATTCTTAAAGCCTCGACTCAAGAAAAACAAACCTTTTTTAACGAAGCAACCGGCGTAGAACAATACATTATTAAACAAAATGAAGCAGTAAGAAAAATTACTAAGACTCAAGAAAACTTAGACAACGCCTTAATTGCTTTACGTGAGTTGACCCCTCTTCTTAATTCTTTAAAAAGACAAGTAAACAAACTTCAAAAAAGACATATTTTAGAAGACGAACTTCATGTTTTACAAAAAGATTACTATAGTAAAATTTGGTTAGAACTTGACGAACAAATTAATGGGTATAAAGAAAAACTCGAAAAAAAATCATTCTCTAAAAAAGAAATAGAAAAATTGCTTGATGCTTATAAATCTAAAATTGAAAAATTCGGCAAAGAAGAAATTGACAAAGATTATCAGGACAAACAAGAAAAATATCAAAAATTATTGGAATTAAAAAATGATTACCTCAAAAAACAAGCTTTTTTAGAATTTGAAATTGAAAAACTCGAAAAAAAAGAAAAAGAAAAAGGGAAAATAGAAATAGAGATTGAACCCCAAAAAATCCTTGACGACCTAAAAAAAATAAAAGATTTTTTCTTTAAAATAAAACAAGAAAAAAATATTTCAAAAATTAAAGAAGCTATCGGGATTATCAGCCGTAAATTAGAAAATTTAATAAACTGTTTTAAAGAAAATAAGCCAAAAGCTTCCGCCAGAGGCGGATCCGCCTTTGGCGGAAAAGACGATTTAGGGAACAAATTCAAAGAGAAAGAAGAACTTAAAAAAAAGATAGAAGCAATTAACGAAGAAATAAAAGCACAAAGTCAAAAATTAAATCAATTTTTAAATGAAGAAAAAATAAAAAGAGAAAAAATTATTAATGAGCAAAAAGAAATCGAAAAAACACAGAACCAATTCAATAATATCAATAACGAAATCAACGATGTAAAAATTGAGATCACAAGATTTGAAACAAAAAAAGATGATTTAGAAAAAGAAATTATCGCGGAAACAGGTTCTCTCGAAATCCTCAAAGATCGAGAAAAAAAATCAATCATCATTCCTGGCTACGCCGGAGCGCTACGCCAAGGCGAGCCCGCTTCGCCGAAGCTACAGCGAGACGAGGAAAATCTAGAAGAAAAAATTGACCAAATAAGAAGATTCAAAAATCAATTAGAGCTAATTGGCGGGATAGATCCTGAAATAGAAAAAGAATACAAGGTTTCTCTTGAACGATTCAACTATCTTACTTCCCAAACTTCTGATCTTGAAAAAAGTATTAAATCATTAAAAGAAATCCTTAATAAGCTCGAAGAAAAAATTAAAAATCAATTTAAAGAAAATTTTAGCAAGATTAATAAAGAATTTGATAAATTTTTTAAAATACTCTTTAATGGAGGAGAAGCAAAAATAAAATTAAAAGAAATATCTTACCTCCCAAATGGAGAAGAAGAAAAAACAGAAACCAAAACTATAAGACAAAAAGAGTTTGACATAGAAATTATTGCTTATCCGCCTGGAAAAAAAATAAAAAGCATCGAAATGCTTTCTGGAGGAGAAAAAGCCCTCACTTCTCTCGCTCTCATCTGCTCCGTAATCTCTATTAATAAACCGCCTTTCGTTATTTTAGACGAAGCAGACGCTGCTCTTGACGAAAAAAATTCTGACCGATTTGCTAAAATCCTTAAAGAGTTAGCCGGGCAAACTCAACTTATTCTGATCACTCATAATCCAATGGTGATGGAAATAGCTGATGTTTTATATGGAGCGACCATAAGTCCGGCAGGCTCGACAAAACTTATTTCAATGAAATTAGAATAAAAAATCAATCACTAGCAGAAGGAATTATTACATCTTTTAAATTATTAAAATCTTCAAGAATCATTCCTAGACCTTGAATAACGCTACCCGAGGCGACATTTGATAAATGAACAGGAATTTTGACCTCTTTTCCAATTAGTTTAACAAGACCTTGAAGCAATGAAACGCCGCCAGAAAGAATTAGTCCCCTTTCGTAAATATCAGAAACTAATTCCGGCGGAGCTTCTTCAATAACTTCTCTAATATTTTCAATAATATTTTTAATCTGAGGTAAAATTATCCCTCTTAACTCTTCGTTATTAACTTTAATTTCTCTAGGTAAACCAGTTGATAAATCCCTACCCTTTGTTTTCATCTCAAGAGGCTTGTCTGCAAAAACAGAGCCTATTTTTATTTTCACTTCTTCGGCGGACTTTTTGCCAAGAAGCAAGCCATACTTATCTCTAACAAAATTAATGATTGCGTTATCTAAACTATCGCCACCAATTTTAAGAGATCGCCAAGCAACAATGCCTGATAAAGAAATAATAGCGATCTCTGTAAGGCCAGCGCCTATCTCTACCACCATCGAAGCAATTGGATCTTGAATAGGAAGATTGCAACCAATAGCCGCTGCCATTGGTCTTTCGACTAAAAAGACTTTCTTTGCTCCAACCTGCAACATTATATCCTCTAAAGACTTTTTTTCCACCTCCGTCACGTCAAGAGGAACAGCAGTAATTATTCGAGGCTTTGCGCTATAAAAAAAAGCGCTCTGAGACAGTCGATTAAGTAAATTTTTAACCATCTTTTCGGCGACTTCAAAATCTACCACCACTCCATTAACAACAGGTCTGATTACCTTGATGTGGCTAGGAGCCCGTCCCTCCATTTTTAAAGCACTTTCGCCTAAGGCAATGATTTGGTCAGTTCTGGTATTAATAGCAATAATAGTTGGTTCATTGATTAAAACTCCTTTATTCTTCAAATAAATTGTGGTGTGATTTGTCCCTAAATCAATGCCAACATCTCCAACAAATAAATTAAAAAGTTTAAACATAGTTCCGAATAAATTTTAAATTATAAATTATAAATTAAATTTAATCTAAAATCTAAAATCTCTCATTTTTCAAAATTTCTTGTAATTTTATCAATTTTACTTTATTCTTCTTTCTCTCTTTGTATTCTATCATCTTTCCTGTTTTTTGACTAATAATTAATCTCTTAGAAATACCAATTAAATCAGCGTCTTTTAATTTTTCTCCTGGCGAAATTGGACGATCGTCAAAAAGAACTTCTTTATCATTTTGAGTTAGAAAACGATAAATTTGCCTTGCCTCTTTATCTTTTTTAAAAGAAAGAAGATGATATTCAAAAGGAGAGACTTTTTCTGGCCAAATAATTCCATCCTGATCATGGGAAACTTCAACGATGGTCGCGATAATTCTTGGTAACCCAACTCCATAACACCCCATAATCAATGGTCTTTTCTCCCCATTCTGATCAGTGAAGAAAGCTCTCAATTTTTCACTGTAAAGAGTGCCTAATTCAAAAACATGACCAATCTCTATACTATTCCCTATTTCTAATTTGGTTCGACAGAGAGGACATTTCTTCTTGTCTTTAGCAACTTCTATATTGGCTCCCCAACCGCATTCAAAGCAATATAAAATCTTGTCTTCCCCTGTCTCAACCAAAACCATAAATTCTTGAGACCGATTACCGCCAATTGAACCGGAATGGGCTTCAACTAAGATTGTTTTTAAATTGCAAGATTTAAAAATTTTTTGATAAGCTCCAACCACTTTTTGATAAAACTCCTCTAAATCTTTTCCCGAAGAATGAAAGCTATATAAATCTTTCATCATAAATTCTCTTGTTCGAAGTAATCCCCCAGAAGATCTGATTTCATTTCTAAATTTATCTTGAATTTGATAAAGAGATTGAGGCAAATCTTTGTAAGAAATAATGTACTGCCTGGCCAGCTCAGTGATCACCTCCTCATGAGTTGAACCAAGGCCAAACCACTTCCCGTGACGATCCTTTACCTTAAAAAGAGGAGGATCCATAGTGTTCCATCTATTAGTTTTTTGCCAAACTTCAGCCGGAATTAAAGAAGGCAAAAGAACTTCTTGACAACCAATTGCGTCAAGCTCTTTTTTTACTATATCTTCTAATTTTTGATAAACTCGCCAACCTAAAGGCAAAAAAGACCAAATGCCGCTGGTTAGTTGATTGATAAAACCTGCCCTCACTAGAAGTTGATGACTAATAGAAACAGCGTCTTTTGGAATGGCCTTTAAGGTTTTAGTAAATAATTGAGACTGCAACATAAATGAGAAATTTTAAATTTCAGATTTTAAATTTTAAATCAAAAAAAAGAAATAATTTCTTTTGAGGTAATGATAATCATTAAAAATAACAAGAGAAAAAATCCAAGATTAATCACTGTTGCCTCAACTTGGGGCTTAATTGACTTTTTCCTTATTCCTTCCAAAAACGAAGTAAAAACGCGAAAACCATCTAAGGCAGGAAAAGGAATTAATTGGCAAATACCAATCGCCAGAGAGAGAAGACCAACTAGCTGAAGGAAATAAGAAAAACCAATTCTTGCCGCCTGACCCATCATTGCCGTTAAACCAACTGGTCCGACTAATTGACCAATCATTTCTCGCTTAATAAATAAATATTTTAAAATTAACCAAAGACCATAAAACAATTGAGTGGTCAAAGAAACTGTGGTTTTAAAACTATTAACAATCGCCTCTGATAAAGAATATCTGACAATCCCTATCTGGGCCAAAGAAATACCAATGGCTCCATAGTTTTCTTTAATCTCCGGAAAAATTTGGCTGATCGGCAAAACTTCTGCCTCTTTTTCTATGATCTCTCCCCCTCTTTTGAGAGTTAATTTAATTTTCTGTTTTTCTTTCTGAAGATGAATTTCTTTTTGGGCCTCCTCGCTTGAAATTATTTCTTTCTCGTTAATTTTAACAATAACATCACCATTTTTTAGCCCTGCCTTTTGGGCTGGAGAATCGGGCATCACCATCACTATTTGCACTCCTACTTCTTGAAGGAGTTTTCCTTTCATTCCTTCTTCAATCACTTGCGGCATACCATAAAGAAAACAAGCGAAAAAAACGAAAAAAGCTAAGACGAGGTTCATCAAAGCTCCTGAGGAAGAAACAAAAACTTTTTTATACCATTTTTGTTTTTCAAAACTATCTAATTCTTTGCTCTCGCCAATTTCTCCTTTTAATCTATTAAAACCGCCAAAAGGAATTAAATTCAAAGAATAAATAGTGGCTTCTTTCGCCTCCTCGGGGATTTTTTTTCGCCAAAAAAAATAAGTTTTTCTATTCTTTTTTGAGATACCGAAAATCCGAGGCGGGTAGCCAAAACCAAATTCCTCTACTTTCACCCCTGAGATTTTTGCGCTAATAAAATGGCCAATCTCATGAAAAAAAACTAAAATACTTAAAGCTAAAATAGCAAGAATAATAGACATGCTAAAAAATTTAAAAAATTAAAGACGCAGTCGCAAAATTTTTTACTATAATTAAACTACCTTTAAAAATATATCTGAAGTTTAATTTCAAGGTTCCTGAGCGAAACGAAGGGTTCTTATTTTTTTGCGCACCCAGCACATAGTTCGTTTATAAAAATGCGCTATCTAAATAAATTAATATTTCTTTTGAATTACTCACAACAAAATTTCGAACTACGTGCTGGGTAAAGGTTTTCTAGATAAATTTTCTGCGACTTCGTCTTGAAAATTTGTAGAAAGCCCTTTACATTAGTGCTTTGATATTTTTAATTGCTTCTGGAATTAAAGGAAGTAAAATTTTACCAAATCTTATAAGATGAGAACTAAAAAAAGAATTAGATAAAGTTTCAAGCCATTTTTCTCCTAAAGGGAATTTAGTAGAAAAATATAAGATTAAACCTAAAAATAAGGCGCCTTCAAGGAGCCCAAAAGCTCCACCAAAAATTTTGTTCAAGATGCCGAGAACTGGTAAACGGAAAAACCGGTCAAGAATTTTAAAAATAAGAGAAACTATCAAACGAACTAAAGCAAAAATCAGAATAAAAGAAACAATCACTGCTAAATTTTGATGCCCGGCCAGGAGAGGAGTTATCAGTCGACCCAGACTCTCACATAACCGACTCGCAAAAATAGTGCTCAGGAGCAAACTAACTATGCCGCCCAAACTATAAATCAAACCATACCAAAAACCAAACCAAACAAAACCAAAAAGAATAATGAATAAAATAAGATCAAATAAAGTCATAATTTTAAAAATTTTTTAAGAAACAACAACTACAAATTCTCCTTTGAGAGGATGTTTTTTTATTTCCTCAATTATTTCTCCTAATTTTCCTCTGTAAATAGTTTCAAATTTCTTGGTTAATTCACGAGCAACCATTATTTTTTTATTTTTAGCAAAAACTTTTTCAAAATCTTTTAATTCACACAAGGTTTTAATAATACGATAAGTTGATTCATAAAAAACAACTGCTTTATTTGCCTTAATAATTTCCTCTAAAAATTTTTTTCTTTTTTTCTTTTGAGGAATGAAGCCTAAAAAAATAAATCTATCTGTTGGAAAACCAGAAATACTTAAGGCAGCGGCTAAAGCGCAAGCGCCAGGAATTGGGACGATTTTAATCTCTTTATTTTGGCTTAACAAATAAGAGATTAATTTATTACCTGGATCAGAAATTCCAGGCGTCCCAGCCTCAGAAACTAAAGCCAAATTTTTACCTTCATTTAACAAAGATAAGATATAATTGTATCTTTGCAGTCCCGAATGCTGATGAAGACTTAAAAGAACTTTTTTAATTTGGTAGCTATTTAAAAGCTTTTTTGTTTCACGAGTATCTTCGGCTAAAATTAAATCAACCTCTTTTAATATTTTTAAAGCCCTGAAAGTGATGTCTTCTAAGTTTCCAATAGGGGTGGCAACGATATAGAGAATACCTAGAGGGAACATAATTTATGTTTTTAATTATATCTTTTTTTTATTCAACTGGCAAACTAGTTGGCGGCCGACCACGACGGCTAGAGATTGCTTTAATTGCTTCTACTCTCTCCCCGGTGTAAGGAAAGTGATAAAAAGAAGCAAGCTCTTCAGTATTTAAAATACAAGGTTTCTCTATCACTTGTATTAAACCTGTAGGTATGTTTCGCCCTCTTGCCTTAAATGCTTTCAAAATCTTATTCTTTCTTTTGGTCACTCTTTTTTTAACAAAAAAATAATCTACTTTAGTTTTAGTTTTACTATTTGGTTTAAGACCATTCATATCTAAAGTATTAAAACCATTTAAAGCTCCTAAAACACCGCTGATGCCTTTGGCAGGAGAAAAGATAGCTTTTGGCGCAAAATAAATCATTCTGGGAACAACTTTAAAGCCGGTTTTTGAAATTTTTTCTCCAATAGCTCTGGTCATATTTTTTGCTCCTTCTGGAAGTGGAGATTTATCCTCTGGTTTCTTTTCTTCCCCTCCCCCAGTCGTAAAGACCTGATGATAAAATTCTTGAGCCAAGCTGAGAGGCTTGCCCTTTTTTTCAGCTCGCGCTTTTTCCATAATATCTTTAATTAAATCTTCCGCTTCTTTTGTCCAATCTTCTTTAATCGGCGTAACCACAAACTGGAACCAAACTTCTTCACCTGGGTTTAGTTTAGAAAAAATTTCAATCAAACCCTCAAAAGGATCTTTAACCTTCTTTGGATCAAGGATAGAGTGTTCAAAAAATTTATAAGTTCTAATTGGGTAAGGGGCTGCATTATAAAGTATAAAACTCGTTCCCCAAAGATCATAATCCTCGTTAGGAAACTTAAAATTGGCTCTTTCTGTATAATCTTCTACTTCGTGAACCTCGACGTCTGGATAAGCGCTGTAAACAGCTGCTTCTATTAAATCACGATTTTGAAGAGGGGTAAAAATAAAAAAGTGGATATCACCACCAAAACTCGCAATTTCAAAACTCACACTCTGTTGAAAATAACCCTTAATATTTTTTTCCACGAAATTTCCTGACTTTAAGCATGCTCCCAAAGCATTAAAAAGATTTTCCGTTGCTTCAGGGCCTTGCTCATTAATTCTCGGCATCATCAGACGTAAAAGACAATATTTTTGTTCAGCTAGATATTTTTTTTGCCGCCAAGGCAACCAGATAAAATACCAAAAAATCCTTAGAAAAAAATAAAACAGCAAAACAATGACAAAGTAAAGAAAAATATAGAAGACCAAAAAAGGAACCTCTAAGGTAAAGATACCAAGTTCAATAATAACACTTTGCATATTTAATTAATTTATAACTAATAACTGACAACTTGAATAATATTTATGCGGAGCTATAGTCCTTCTTTCCCCAATTCTTCTAATAATTTTTTTTGTTTTTGAGTCAATGATTTTGGTATTTTTATTTTTACTTTCACTATTAGATCTCCTCTCCCATAACCTTCCAAATGGTGAGATCCTTCATTTCTTAATCTAAATTCTTGATCAGAAGAAGTTCCGGTCGGAATTTTTAATTCAACTTCTCCATCAGGAATTTTTATCTTAATCTTTCCTCCTAAGACCGCTTGCGATATAGATATTTCTTCCTGAGAAAAAAGATCGTCACCAACACGCTTAAAATTTTTATCTGGCCTGACCCTAATTCTAAGATATAAATCACCTTTTGTCTTTCCTCCTCTTTTGACATCACCCTTCCCTACAATTCTAATCACTTGGCCATCATTAATGCCCGCTGGGATTTTTATTTTTATTATTTCTCTTTTTTTAATTCTTCCTTCTCCTTGACAATTTTTGCATTTTTTTTCCGGTATTTTGCCCGTTCCTTCACAACGAGAACAAACGGTCTCTGTTCTAAAGCTGCCAAAAAAAGTTCGGCGAATCTTCGTCTCAACGCCTTTTCCTTTGCAGACAGGACAAGTAATAAATTTTGAGCCTTTTTCTAAACCTGTGCCGCCACAATCCTCACAAACAATAAAACGCTCCATTTCTATCTTCTTTTCTACCCCAAAAATAGATTCTTTGAAATCAATGGTTATTTCCGCTTCTCGGTCAACTCTTTCCTTTTTTCTGCCTCTAAAAGGAGAAGAAAAACCTAAAAAATCTTCAAAAATACTTCCTAAATCACCAAAACCAAAGTCTCCCCCTTGAGTTTCAGTCTCTCTTCCTTGCTCGCTTCTCATTGCTTCCATAAAACTAGCCCAGTCACGGAAGCCTTCAAAGCCGCCAAATCCTCCTTGAGTCTGCGCTTTCTCAAAAGTTTGGCCAAATTGATCATATTGAGATCTCTTCTCGTCGTCGCCAAGAACTTGATAAGCCTCACTGACCTTTTTAAATTGCTCTGTGTTACCGCCTGCTTTATCTGGATGGTATTGCTTAGCTAATCGCCAATAAGCTTTCTTAATTTCTTCTTTTGAAGCATTTTTATCCACTCCTAAAATTTCATAATAATCTTCTGCCATATTGATTTTTTGTTTCGTTAATAATTAAAACCTTCGGTCTCTCGATAAAAAATGTATAACTTGGCGGGCTTTGCCTCGCGCGCCTTGGCATAGCCGTTGGCAACGCCACGCCGTAGCTTCGTTTCGGCGAAGCGAAGGCGGGGATGCCAGGATTCGAACCTGGAACAGAAATTTTGGAGATTTCTATGATAGCCATTTCACCACATCCCCTTTACTTGGCCTCTTTATGTAAAACATGTTTCAAACAAGTAGGGCAATATTTTTTAAGCTCAATTTTATTTTTAATTGTTTTTTTATTCTTTCGAGAATAATAGTTAATTCTCTTACACACAGAACATTTTAATTTTATAAGATTTTCTTGACTCATAAATAAATTTTAGCTATTAAATATTTTATAGTCAGCAATCGGCCGTTCGTCTAAGCCGAGGGCGAGATTTGAACTCGCGGCCTACTGTTTACAAAACAGTTGCTCTACCACTGAGCTACCTCGGCTTGCTCTCCTTTAGCTCAGATAAAGAAATATTTCGATTAAGTTTTTGCCAATCAGGCAACTCTTCTAAACTCTTGATTCCTAATTGACGAATAAAATCTAAACTGACCTGATATAAAATTTTCCCTCCGCCAGCTGGCGGACCTTCCTTTTCAACCACCAGCCCCTTCACCAAAAGATGGCGGATAATAATCGCGCAATTTACACCTCTTAATTCTGACAATTCTTCTTCGCTAATTGGTCCGCGATAAGCAATAATTGAAATTGTTTCAAGGCTGGCTGGCGTTAATTCTTCGTTAATTTCTTTTTTCAAAAAACCCTTAATTAATCCCGCGTTTTCTGGACTGGTCGCCATTTCCACCTCTTCTCCGTTATCAATAATGATAATGCCACTCGAAGGAAGATTATATTGAGAAATCAAATTTTTAATTTCTTCCTCGATTTGATCCTGATTAACTTCTAAAATTTTACTAAGTTGACTTTTTTTAAAAGGGCGATTAGTAATAAAAAGCAAGCTTTCTATTCTAGACTTTAAATTTTTATCTTCGCTACAGGGCATATTTTTGAAGAATAATTTGACCAAAAAGCTCATCTTGTTTAACGATAGCTCCCCTTTCTTTTAACAACTGCAGAACTGCTAAAAAAATAAAGACCTTTTCGATTTTTTCTTTTGAAGCAAAAATAGCATTTAAATTGACTTCCGAATATTTGCTTAATAAATTAATTAATTCAATAATTTTTTCTTTTAAAGAAATTTTCCTTCTCTTTAAAATTTTCTTTTCTTCAGGAGAAGGCAATCTGCTAAGAAAATTTTTAAAAGAATTCTCTAAATCATTCCCGTCTACTTTGACTTGATAAAAAGAGTCTTGTAAAAGATTTCTGGCTATCTTTTCTCTGGCAAAACTATAACGAGGATTACAAAAAATCTTTAAAATTTTCTTTGAAATTAAATAGTAATGACGATAAATTTTAAGACGATCAATCAA
>Ga0210051_1001383_pt1 | contig 24345 bp, 18 predicted proteins | sample CryGey092014_all_FD_185464 | JGI IMG/M metagenome (GOLD analysis project Ga0210051, IMG submission 185464) | Groundwater microbial communities from aquifer - Crystal Geyser CG23_combo_of_CG06-09_8/20/14_all (SPAdes) (version 2) | ecosystem: Environmental > Aquatic > Deep subsurface > Groundwater...
GCTCATTTCCTATGCGAAGGCGTCAAGAAATACGCGCGGGATCCACAAAGACAGCGAAAAGCCGGAAGCCACTTAACCGTCGTTCAAATGTGGGACCCCGGCGATTAAATAAGACGGAATGACCTTAAAGAAGCCCATCGCGAGATGGGCCTCTTCTTTACTGGAGCAAAATGCTTAGAAAAATCCAGGAGAGAAGAATCGCCACTGTAACGCAGGCAAAGATTATCACGGTCGTTAGGAAGAGTTTCGTTGCTTCCTTTTGTTTGTTTTAAAAAAGGAGCTGGGCGGGCTGATAGAGGAAGAAATATCCCATCGTGGCGACGGAGAGGACAAATAAGGATAAAAAGACAATGGGGGCAATAATCCCGTCTATCGCGAAAGATTTCCCGGGGCCATAATACAACACCGAAGCAATAACGGTGATGTACGCCATCGCCCCGAGCGCGTTTATAAGCGGGCTTTTGCTCATGTTGATTCTAACTTACGTATGTAACCGTTAAGTTACTTCCCAAGCGACAGTCTTGGTTTCGAACTAGTACGACTTCAAATGCCGGGCTTTATCGTGCGTGCGGATTTTTCCCAGCGCTTTCGCTTCGATTTGGCGTATGCGTTCGCGTGTTACGCCGAATCCCCTGCCCACTTCTTCAAGCGTGTGGTAGATGCCGTCCGTAAGACCGTGGCGCATCTCCAGAATCTTACGCTCTTTTGGCGAGAGGTCGCTCAGAATCGCGTGCACCTGCTCTGTGAGAATACGTTCAGAAGATTCTTGCACCGGCGACGGGATCTTATCATCAGGAATGAAATCGCCAAGAGTTGATTTCTCGTCGTCGTCCGAACCGACTGGATTCTCTAGAGAGAGTGTATCCTGATTTATCTTCTCTATCTGATAAATTTTTTCCGGCTCGACGCCCATCTCTACTGCGATTTCTTCTGCCTGCGGATCGCGGCCGAGTGCCTGTGAGAGACGGCGCGACACCTGCTTATATTTCGCGATGGTTTCTACCATATGAACTGGGATGCGAATCGTGCGCGATTGATCGGCGAGCGCCCGCGTAACCGCTTGGCGAATCCACCATGTTGCATAGGTTGAAAACTTGTATCCCTTCTTCCAATCAAACTTGTCTACCGCGCGAAAGAGGCCGAGATTCCCTTCTTGGATAAGATCAAGGAGTGTGAGATCGGGACTGCGGCCGACATATTTCTTCGCGATGGAAACGACGAGGCGCAGATTGCTGCGCGCGAGGATATTGCGCGCTTCCGCGTCGCTCTTCTCGATGCGTTTCGCGAGCTCGCGTTCCTCGGCAGCAGTCAGGAGCGGATATTGTCCGATCTCGCGGAGATAAATCTGGATGGAGTCATAGCTGGTCGAATGGCGGTCTTTAATATTGCGCGTCGCGAGATATTCGTCGGCGGCATCCTCGAGCATGCCGCCTTCGAGCACGTCAACGCCGGCGATACTGAATCGCTCGTAGAGCGACTCGAGGAAATGTACATCATTTTCAACGTGCGGAAACGATTTCAGGATTTCGTCATAGGTGACATATCCGCGCTCTTTCCCCTTTTCGATGAGCGTTTCAGCCGAAAGCGCTTTCTGCGAATTCGCCTTTGATTTCAACACGCGCGCGGCGGTACGCACGATCTGTTTCTTCGTACGCTTTGGTTTTTTGCGTCCCGAATTCATTATCCGCTTTTTTGCGACGCGCCTCGAGCAGGGTCGAAGAGTTTTTTTCTTCTTTTTTGTAGTAGATAGTGCCATGTAAAAATAAATCAGCTGCCGAATGTAGCGAGGCGCACAGAGAGTTTTGCGCACTGGTTTTGCGCACTAGCAACACGAGAGGCATCTTTCGAGGCCTCGGCTCTGCGTAAATTCGCTACTGCTTCTTGATACGCCTCGCGGATGACAGCTTCTTCAAAGGCGCGGAGAAGCTCGTCTCCCGCTCTCTCGTCCGGATCCTCACCGAATGTCTGTTCTATAGAGAACAAAACCGATTCCGGAAGCGCGACAGGCGGCAGTTCTTGAGCTTCAGTAATTCGATAATATTCCAATATGACGCGCTCCGCAAGTGGCGTATGGGGATACGCGTGGACAACAGCGAGAAGCTGTTCAGAGCGAATTTCCGACGGTGAGCGTGGCGACGCCGTCAGAATCGAACTCTTCTGCACGACTTCCCTGACAACTGGCTGTTTCGGCAGACGCCTAACCGATTCATGAATATCCTTGATGGGAACTTCCGGAAGATATCTGGCAGTTTTCTCTATAAAATACCCGCGCTCCGTCAAATTTGATATGGCGGCTAAGAGTGGGTATATTATTTCTTGAACAAGACGTTGGAACCGATGTTGGTCTCGTTCTAGCTCCGCGAACTCAGCTAGAAAGAATTCGACAATAGGTTTTGCGGCGGCAACGCGGAGCGAAAAATCTTTTGCATCCTCACTGATCAAGTCGGCCGGGTCCTTCCCCTTCGGGAGCCGGGCCGCCTTCACCCGGAGTCCTGCGTGGAAGGCGAGCACCGCAGACCGCGCTGTCGCTTTCAGTCCGGCGGGGTCGGCATCAAGAACGAGCATGAGGTTCTCGCTGTAACGCTTCAGAAGCGCGAGATGGCGTTCGGAGAGCGCTGTGCCAGAAAGCGCCACTGCATTGGCGAAACCCGCCTGGTGCGCAAGAATTACGTCTATCTGCCCCTCGACGAGCATGGTGAACCCGCGCGTGCGAATCGCATTCTTCGCCCTATCTATACCGAACAGAATTTCTGATTTATGATACAGCTCGGTCTCCGGGCTATTGAGATATTTTGCTACTTCGACCGTGCCATCCTTCACTAAGGATTCGGAGGATACAATACGGCCGGTAAACGCGACAACACGACCGGCGGCGTCGCGTATTGGAAACAGCAGTCGATTGCGGAATCGATCGTAATACGTGCCTGGTTTCCCGTCCGCTTCTTTTATCAATCCGGCGGCGAGGAGTTCATCTGTCGTAAACCCCTCGGCGGTCAGTGCTTCGAGAAGCCCCCGCCACACGTCGGGCGCGTAGCCGAGACGCCACGATGTAATCGTTTCATCAGAAAGGCCGCGCTGTTTCGCATACGCCGCGGCAGGACTCCCAAGAAACTTGCCGGCGTACCATTCGCCCGCCCGGCTCATTGCCTCACGCAGTCGTTCTTTTTTTGACGTGTCCTCGTCGCGTCTGCCTTGAGCATACTCGACAGTAACACCAGCCATCTCGGCAAGAATTTTTAGAGCTCCTTTGAAATCCACTCCCTCTATTTTTTCAATAAAAGAGAATCCGTCTCCGCCGAGCCCACAACCGAAACAGTGCCACGCCCCGCGTTCCGGACTCACGTAAAAGGATGGCGTCTTCTCTTTATGGAAGGGGCACAGTCCGCGCAAGGATTTCCCTGCTTTCGTGAGCTTCACATAAGGGCTGATGATGTCCTGAATGTTCAGGCGTTCTTTTATCTGCTGTACCGTGTCCGACATCGTTTGATTGTACCGCTTTTTGAAGTCTGGTCACCACGGAATATTTTTAGATCGCGCGGGGAGAGCGTTGAGCGTATGTTGTTCGTGTGGACGATTGCGTCGGAGCAGGACGTTCTGCCTGAAGCTTCTTGATGCTCGCGTATTTCTTGCTTCCGGCGAAGCCGGTGCCGGCCGGAATGAGACGACCGAGAATAACGTTTTCTTTTAATCCGCGTAAATGATCAATACTTCCTCGAAGAGCTGTGTTGATGAGAACCTTCGTCGTTTGCTCAAAAGATGCCGCCGAGAGGAACGACCGGCGCGAGAGCGCGCTCTCTTTGATGCCGAGCACAATCTCTCGCGCCTTCGGCGCTATCTTATTGGCCGTTTCCATATCTGCGACCGCCTTGGCGAATTCCCAATCCTCCACGACATCGCCGACTGAATAATCGGTATCGCCAGCATCTGTAATCTTCACTCGCGAAAACATCTGCTTCACGATGACCTCGAGATGCTTGCGTGACACCGATGCTCCTTGCAGTTCATAAATCTTCGATGCCTCGGTAATAATATATTCCTGCACCGCCGCACGGCCGGCATATTCGAAGAGATCGTCGAGGTCGGCCGAACCGTCGGTGAGAATCTGGCCTTTTACGACTGTATCACCTTCTTTTACCAAGGGAACGCGCGGATATGGTGCGAGATAGTCATATGACGAACCGTCCTTCTTCCCCTGTCCCGCTAAAGGTGCTATGACGATTACTTTCTCGCGGCCTGCTTCTTTCATTTCAATAACAAGCCCGTCAGACTTCGATATGACTGCCGGATGCTTCGGCGAGCGCTTCTCGAACACTTCCTCAACGCGCGGAAGACCGCTCGTGATATCGCCGCCAATCGAGGCAACACCGCCTTGGTGGAAGGTGCGCATGGTGAGCTGCGTTCCCGGTTCGCCGATGGCTTGCGCGGCGACTGTGCCGACCGCCTCTCCTACATCGACGATCTCCTGGGTCGTGAAGTCCATGCCATAACAGGTCTGACAGATCCCATAGCGCGTCTCACAGGACATCGGCGAGCGAACAACGACAGTGGAAACTGAAGATGCGGCAAGTACTCCGGCATCTTCCGCAGAAAGATATTGTCCTTTTTTGAAAAGAACGGTCTTTCCGATAGATACGTCTTCAACGAGCACGCGGCCGCGAAGGACTTCAGCATAATTGATGTGGATGCCGGATGCGCTTATGCGATGTATTTTCACGCCGCGATCGGTGCCGCAATCTTTCTCGGTTACGATGGAATCCTGTGCAACATCAAAAAGGCGGCGAGTCAGATAACCCGCTTTGGCGGTACCGAGTGCCGTATCGGTAAGGCCTTTGCGCGCGCCGTGCGTCGACATAAAATACTCGATCGGATTTAATCCCTCGATCATCGAGGAAATAATAGGAACTTCAATCGTCACGCCGGACGTATCTTGAATGAGGCCTTTCATTCCAGCCATTTGTGTCAGGTTGCCGAGTGTACCGCGAGCGCCCGAGCGTACCATGTCAGCGACGGAACCCATCGGGTCGAGTTCGAGAGCGACCTGCTCTTCGACCGCCTGTTTCGCGCCCTGCCACGTTTCAATAGCCATGCGTCGCTTCTCCTCCTCGGCGAGAAGGCCGTTTGTATAATCTTCTTGTATTTTGACGACCTTTGCTGCCGCTTCGGCGACAATGCGCGACTTCTGTTCAGGCACGGAGATGTCGTCAATAGCCCACGAGATGCCTGATCGAGTCGCATAATCAAAACCGAAACGTTTTACCTTATTAACGATATCCGGTACCGCATCGATTCCATACCGTGTAATGCAGTCAGTAACGATGCGCGCGAGCACCTTCTTCGTAATAGTTTCATTGATAAACGGATAGTCAGCGGGCAACACGGTGTTGAAGAAAAGCCTACCGACAGTCGTCTGGAACGGATGTCCATCGAACGCCGCATACTTTTCTTTCTCGACGACCGGCAGAACATTTATTGTGGCGCGCAGATCGATAGCGCCGTACTCGGATGCGAGAATCGCCGCGTTCGGCGAAGAAAAATATCCTCCATCGCCATTGGCCCCGTCGATTGCTTTCGTGAGCCAGTAGACGCCTAGGATGATATCGAGCGGTTTCCCCGTGAGTACGATCATTTCGCCCGAACCCGGCTTTAGGATATTTTTGTTGGCGCTCATAATGTTCTCCGCTTCCCACTGCGCTTCTTCTGAAAGTGGCACGTGCACCGCCATTTGATCGCCATCGAAATCCGCATTGAATGCATTACAAACGAGCGGATGGAGTTGAATAGCATTGCCCTCGATAAGACGCGGGCGGAATGCCTGGATGCCCTGACGGTGGAGGGTTGGCGCACGATTGAGGAGTACATATTTTCCTTTAATGGCTTCTTCAAGAAGCTCCCATACTTCCGGAACACCGTCTTCGATGAGGCGCCCCGCACCGCGAATGTTGAACGCGAACTCACGCTCGAGAAGTCCGGCAATGACGAATGGACGGAAAAGTTCAAGCGCCATATGCTTCGGAAGACCACATTCGTCAAGCTCCAAATCGGGACCGACGACAATGACCGAACGGCCTGAATAATCAACGCGCTTGCCGAGCAAATTCTGGCGGAAATACCCCCGCTTCCCTTTCAGGTAATCGGCGAGCGACTTGAGCGGCCGGCGCTGGGCGAGTGTCATGGCACCGGCGGCGGCACCGCTCTTCCTGATGGAATTGTCGAGGAGCGCATCAACAGCTTCTTGCAGAATGCGCTTCTCATTACGCAGGATGACTTCCGGAGCGTGGATATTGATGAGTTTTTTGAGACGATTATTGCGATTGATGACGCGGCGATAGAGATCGTTCACGTCAGAAGTCGCATGACGGCCACCTTCAAGCGCAACCATGGGCCGAAGCGCCGGCGGAATGACTGGAATCCGCGTCAGGAAAAGCCACTCGGGACGTACGCCCGAGGCGATAAGCCCTGCGATGAGAGAGAGGCGTTTGACGAGCTTCTCGCGCTCGGCGGCGCCAGCGCGCTCATAGCGCGCGGAGAGCGTCTTCTCAAGCTCCTTAAGATCTATTTTGCAGAATATATCGTAAATGGCCTCGGCGCCGATGCGCGCCTCGAAGAGACCGCCATACTTTACCGAGAAGCGATGATATTCGAGTTCGTCGAGAACCCTGCCGGCCACGATGCCGTCAATCTCGGACTTCATGAGTGTCATCTTCTCCTTGAGCGCATCACGATCTTTGTCGCTTCCGAGCGATTTATATTTAGACTTATATTCACTCTCAAGTTCGGCGAAAAGGCGCTTTTTTTCATTGTCCGCAATTGTGGTGATGATATAACCAGCGAAATACACAACCTTTTCTATGTCGGTTGCGGATGCGCCAAGGAGGAGCGCCATGCGCGACGGTACTGAACGAAGGAACCAGATGTGTGCGACTGGCGTGCAAAGCTCGATATGGCCCATGCGCTCGCGCCGAACGATGGAACGCGTTATTTCAACGCCGCACTTATCGCACACGATGCCTTTATACCGGATGCCTTTATATTTGCCGCAGTAACACTCGTAATCTTTCTCGGGACCAAAGATTTTTTCATCAAAGAGCCCGTGTTTTTCGCTCCTTTGAGTGCGGTAGTTGATGGTTTCTGGTTTGGTCACCTCGCCAGAAGACCATGCGAGGATGCGCTCTGGTGAAGCTAGTACCAGACGCAGACTATTCCAGGTATCTTGCTTGCCGGCAGGCAAACGCGAGGAGAAACTGTTGCGGGAAGTGAATGCCATATATATTAATAATTAATCCTATTCCGAGAGTGGCGGCAAGTTCAAGGGTTCTATGTCAAGTGCAAGGCCACGAATCTGGTTGGTAAGAACTGCGAAGGATGCGGGGGTGCCGGTGTGACTGATTGGTTCATTCTTCACAATCGCGTCGAAGGCGGCGGAACGACCTTGAATATCATCTGACTTAATGGTGAGCATCTCGCGCAATGTATAGGCGGCGCCATACCCGAGGAGCGCCCAGACTTCCATTTCGCCGAAGCGCTGGCCGCCATTTTGCGCTTTGCCGCCGAGCGGCTGCTGGGTAATGAGACTGTATGGGCCGATGGAACGCATATGGATCTTGTCTTCTACCATATGATGCAGTTTGAGGACATACATGTAACCGACCGCAATCGTTTGTGCGAATGCATCACCCGAACGTCCGTCATAGAGCTGCATCTTACCAGTCTTTGAGAAACCTGCCGCCTCAAGCTCGTTGCGGATTTCGTCTGCAGTCGCGCCTGCGAAGGGCGGAACGATTGCCTGATAGCCGAGCGTGTGCGCGGCGAGCCCGAGGTGCATTTCGAGAATCTGGCCGAGATTCATGCGGGAAGGAACGCCGAGCGGCGTGAGAATAAGATCGACTGGATTGCCGTCCTTGTCATACGGCATGTCGGCAACCGGCAGTACGCGGCTGATGACACCTTTGTTACCATGGCGTCCCGCGAGTTTATCGCCGACTGAAACATTACGCACTTGCGCGACAGTGACGACGATCTTCTTAATGATGCCGCTTTCGAGCTGGTCGCCACGTTCGCGCAAGAAGATCCGGACGCCGATGACACGACCGCGCTTGCCTCCTTCCATGCGAAGCGAGGTATCCTTCACATCTTTCGCTTTATCGCCGAAAATGCTGCGTAAGAGACGTTCTTCCGGCGTCAGTTGCGTTTCGCCCTTCGGCGTCACCTTACCCACGAGAATATCGCCGGGGCGCACTTCCGCGCCGATGCGGATCACCCCTTCCTCATCGAGATTCTTCAAACGCAATTCACCGACATTCGGTATGTCATGTGTCGTTGTTTCTGGACCGAGCTTCGTATCGCGCACCATGCAATCGAAATCCTCGATATGCACCGTCGTGAACTTCGCTTCTTCGACAAGCCGCTCTGAGATGATGATGGCATCTTCGTAATTCGCGCCATTCCAACTCATAAACGCGACGCGCACATTCTGGCCGAGAGCGAGCTGCCCTTGATCGGTGGATGAATTATCTGCGAGTATGTCTCCCTTCTTTACCTTATCACCGAGCATGACCGAGGGACGTTGCATAAACGCCGAGTTCTGATTGGTCTGAGTAAGTCTTTGGAGATGATATTCCATTGACTTCCCTTCTTTATTTTTCACCACAATCTTCCGCGCATCGACGTATACGACTTCACCTGCTTCGACAGCTAATACGAGGCGGCCGGTGCTGCGCGCCGCGTGCGCTTCGATACCTGTCGCGACGAGCGGAACTTCAGGGATGAGAACAGGAGTTGCCTGCTTCTGCATGTTCGAACCCATCAACGCGCGGTTCGCATCATCATGGTCGACGAAGGGAATCATGGAAGTTGCGATGGAAAACATCTGGTAGGTCGAAGCGTCCATGAGAGTGACGGCATCGCGCGGGATGATGATCGGATCACCTTTATGGCGCGCCTCGACGAAATCAGGAATGATGCGGCCGTTCTCGTCGAGCTTGGTCGCGCCATGCGCCACCATTTCGAGTTCTTCATCAAGCGCGTTGAGATACACGATTTCGTTCGTCACTTTTCCATTCTTTATGCGGACGTACGGCGTTTCGATAACGCCGTAGTCATTAGTACGCGCGTGAATCGCGAGTCGTAGGATAAGTCCTATATTCTGCCCTTCCGGCGTGTGTATGGGACAAAGACGCCCGTAATGGCTCGGATGCACATCGCGCACCTCGAAGCCCGCTCGTTCCCGAGTGAGCCCACCGGGGCCGAGCGCCGAGAGCGTCCGCATATTTTCGAGCTCGGCGAGAGCATTCTGCTGTTCCATGAATTGCGAAAGCTGATTGACGGTGAAGAATTCATGCACAGCGGCATAAAAAGGGCGCGAGTTGACGAGCGCCATCGGAAGCGTGGTTTCGCTCTCGATAGTCGACATGCGATCTTGAATATTCCGCTTCATCCGGCTCATGCCTACCCGCATGCGGGCTTGAAGCAATTCGCCGACAAAGCGCACGCGGCGGAATCCAAGATGATCGATGTCATCAGGGCGCGCCGAGGGATCGGCGTTCAGTTTCGTAATTTCCGAAATGATATGGACGAAATCCGCGAGTCCGAGCGTGCGTTTCTCGAGCGCCTTCTCGGTCACCGGGAAACCAAAACGCGCGTTCAGGCGATGACGGCCAACCTTCCCGAGGTCATAGCGATCGGCTGAAAAAAGCGATTGTACGAAGTTTTTTGCATTCTCGGGCGTCGCGAGGTCGCCGTCACGCATGCGACGATGGATTTCGACATATGCTTCCTCAACGGACTTTGTTTCATCATGTGCGAGCGTCGCTTGTACCGCCGCGAGCGCGGGTGGATCCTTGGCAAAATGTTTTGCAACCGCCTCGCCCAAGCCACCACCAAAAACCGTCAGGAGCTGAGTGATGGGAAATTTCCGTTTCCTATCGATTTTCACAAAAATGGCGCCACTCGCTTCCGAATCGAATTCGATCCATACGCCGCGGAGAGGAATGATCTTAGCGCCGAAAAATGACTTGCCGCGCACGAGATCCGAGATGAAAAAAGCTCCGAAACTCCGCGCGAGCTGCGGAACGATGGCGCGCTCGACGCCCGAAACGATGAAAGAGCCGTGCGGCGTCATCATCGGCATATCCGCGAGGAATATCTCCTGCGATTTTTCCGATCCGAACGTCTTGTTAATAAGCTTGACAGTTGCCTTTACCGGTGCCTCGTAGGTACGCATATTCTCGCGCGCAAATTCCTCATCGCACTTCAGTTCGCCGACTTCAAAACTCTCGAATTGAAGTTCGAATTTCTTTCCGGAATAATCGGTGATTGGTGAGAATTCTTTAAAAAGCTCGGTGAGACCGTCTTTTAAGAGCCAGTCGAACGAACCGCGCTGATGCCCTACGAGGTCCGGAAATGGGACTGAAGGAGCCCGAAATGCACCGAAAGTCTTTTGGACGAGATTTTTGCGCATGTGATGTGGCGGTGAAGTAATAAAGGTCGGAATATGTAAACACGCAAACACACGCAGATTTGCTTCGCTTCGCTTTTGCGCTCTTCTTCAACTCACGTATGAATTTTTGCGCCCCGCACTCCATTACTCACTCGTATCTATACTCCTCTGTATATCAGACCGCCTGTTTTTGCGCAAGAGGAGGTGTGGATAAAAAATAGAAGTGGAAATTACTTACAAGAGCGCCACTTGTCAATATTTGCATGATGGCCAGTTTGAAGGACTTTCGGGACGCGATATTTTTTACCTTTATATACAATAGTTTCGGGACGAGTGTAGACCATGTGGGAGGCGATGCGGCGCTCCTCGACTGACGCATCTTTACCGAGGACACCAGGTAAGCGACGCGTGACAGCATCAACAATTGCGAGCGCCGGAATTTCGCCACCCGTATAGATAGCTTCGCCAATAGCGAATTCTTTTACCGGTGCGAGTGTCTTGAGGATTTTCTTAGCGCGTTCATCAATGCCCTCATAGCGCCCACATATCAAGATGATATCTTGATATGTGGCGAGTATGTCGGCATCTTTGTTGGTAAATTGCTTGGCTGATGGAGAGAACCAGATGATTATTTTGTTCCTTCTCACAGTCCCTCGACAAGCTCGGGACACTGCCCGTATGACTGGCTGTGCAGTCATTACCATTCCTGGGCCGCCGCCATACGGACGCTCGTCTACCTTGCCCCATTTATTTTCTGTAAAATCGCGTGGGTTCTGATACTTGACTTCAATTTTTTTTCCTTTTCGAGCGCGTCCGATAATCGACGCGCTTAGGTATGCGTCACAAGCTTCTTTAAAAAGTGTAATGAAATGAAATGTCACTTTTATAATTCTTCAACTACCTGATCAACCGTCTTCATCTCCACATTCCTCTTCCCGCCGACCGGTTCATTTATTTTGAGATTCACGCGTGCGTTCCCCTTCATCCCCACCACACGCAGGAGAATTCGCAATGCCTCCGCGGTCTTGCCGCTTTTGCCGATAATCTTTCCCATGTCCTCCGGGTGGACGGTGAGCGTGAGCAGGACGCCCATCTGATCGATAGTGCGAGTCGTCTCAACCGATTCGGGGTGGTCGGCGAGCGCCTTCACTGTATATTCGAGAAAGGCTTGGTCCGGTTCCATATTATGGTGAGTCGTATCGAACTATTGTGCCACCGGCGCGGGTTCCGGTTCCGCTTCTACCACTACATTTATTGTAGCATCTTTTTCGACTGATGTAATCGGCGTTCGCCGCGGCAGCGCATTTACTTTCTTACCTGTAATGACGCCTTTATTAATAAGGAGATTGTGAATTGAATCGGTCGGCTGAGCACCTTTTGCGATCCATTCTTTCACATGCTCTTCGTTAAGTGTGAGTGCCCTACTTCTCGGATTATAAGTACCGAGTAATTCGACGATGGAGCCGGCCTTCGCCGCACGTTCTTTCTCTAAAACAACAATGCGAAACGCCGGATCATTGGTCCGGCCAATGCGCTGAAATCGAATCATCAACATACGAACGACTATAGCAGAAGCCCGATAATATTGCTAGAGTACGAAAAATGACAAGGAACGCCACATATGAAGGCCCAATAACGATGACCCGGAAGGGTTTCGGTTTTTTTTCTATTGATGAAGACCATGAGGATCTCCTCATTCCTCCAGAATGGACTAATCACGCGCTCTCGGGCGATATTGTAAAAGTCGTTTCGATCGGCAAGTATAGCGACACGTCTATTGGGAACATACCAGCGCGAGAAGCGGGAAAAGTCATCGAGATTGTTTCGCGCGCGCGCGAAACATTCGTCGGTACTCTTGTAGAGGAAAATGGCCTCACCTTTCTTGCTCCTGATTATAAAAAGATGTATGTGCCGATTGTCATACTGGATAGAGATAATACACCACTTGGTTATAAAGTCGTTGTGCGCCTCGTGAGTTGGGACGCGGGAAAAGAATACCCTCTCGGCACCATAGAACAAGTTATCGGCAAGGCCGGCGTGCACGAGACCGAGATGCGCGCGCTCGCGCTCGGACAAGGGTTCTCGAGCGACTTCCCTCCTGGTGTCATTGCTGATGCGAAGAATCTTGAAAAGAACGGTGCCACAATGCTCGCCACGGAAGCTACACAATCCGTCAAGGCCGGACTGCGTCGTGATTTCAGAGAAGTCACAACCTTCACCATCGACCCATTCGATGCAAAAGATTTCGACGACGCTCTTTCGGTGCGCGCACTCGTCGACGGTATGATAGAAGTTGGCGTGCATATCGCTGATGTCTCCTTCTTCGTGAAGTCGGGTAGTGCGCTCGATAAGGAGGCCACTGCACGTGCGACAAGCGTGTACCTTGTCGATCGTACTATCCCCATGCTCCCTGAAATTCTCTCGAACGACCTCTGTTCACTCAAACAGGGGGAAGACCGTCTTGCAGTTTCCGCCGTCTTCACACTCGACTGCGAGGCGAATGTCAAAGATGTGTGGTTTGGCGAAACCGTCATCCATTCCAATACGCGCTTCACATATGAAAATGCGCAAGAGGTTCTTGACATGGGTATCGGTACTCTGCACAAAGAACTTTCGCTCCTTTCCACACTTTCGAAGAAGATCCGTGCGCGCCGAACAGCGAAGGGCGCCATAGAATTCGATACGGCCGAAGTGAAGGTCGAGCTTGATCCGGTCGGCACGCCAATCGCCATTCATCTGAAAGAGCGTAAAGCCACCAATCTTCTCATCGAGGATTTTATGCTTCTTGCGAATGAAGCGGTAGCGAAGTATCTAGCACAGCTAACGAAAAACGGTGGGCCGCATTTTTATTCACTCTATCGTGTTCATGATGCACCGAATGCCGACCGCATTGAAAATCTGGCGAATCTTCTGCGCGTTATGGGCTATAATTTGAAAATTTCTGGAAACGGCAACGTTACTGGTGCGGAATTGAATACACTTCTTGAAGCGGTAAAGGGCAAGCCAGAGGAATATCTCGTGAAGATGGCGACTCTCCGCTCGATGAGTAAGGCTGTGTACGCAACGCACAATATAGGCCATTTCGGTCTTGCATTCGACTTTTATACCCACTTCACTTCCCCGATACGTCGTTATCCAGATCTCGTTATACATCGCCTCCTGAAAGCGCATTCTGGTGGCGATCCAATTACGACGCAAGAGATGCAGACGTTTGACACCCTCGCGATTCATGCTTCAGAACGCGAAGTCGCGGCATCCGACGCCGAGCGCGACTCGATTAAGATGAAGCAAGTCGAATTTTTGGCCGACAAAATCGGGCAAGAATTCGATGCTGTCATCTCTGGCGTTACCGAGCACGGTCTCTATGTTGAAGAAAAAACGACGCATGCCGACGGTATGATTAACATACGTAATGCCGGCGATGACTATTTCGAGTACGACGAGAAGCATTATCGCCTCATTGGTCGTCGCACGCACAAGACCTACCAGCTCGGTAACCCCATCCGCGTGAAATTAATCGCTGCCCGTATTCCAGAAAAAGAATTAGATTTTATTCCCGCATAATAATAAGTGGAAGTGTAATCTCCGAGAAATTTATTTCGCCACCACGATGGCTTCGTCGAATTTGACGGACAATAGCTTACTGACGCCGTCGCCGCCCATGGTAACACCGTATAAAATGTTTGTGCGACTCATGGTCTCGCGATTGTGGGTGATGACGATGAGCTGTGACTTCTTCGCGAGGTTTTTTATCATATCGCCGTAACGATGGCTATTTGCCTCGTCAAGCGCGGCATCGGTCTCGTCGAGAATAAGGAATGGTGGCGGGTTTACCTGACTCATCGCGAAGATGAGAGCAATTGAAGTAAGCGCTCGCTCGCCGCCAGAGAGCTGCATGAGTGAACGCACTTTTTTCTTCGGCAGATTGACCGCGATTTCTATACCGGGTCTTTGTTCTTCTTGTGGTACATTGTTCAACTTCTCACAATCTTCGGCTTCCTCTTTGTCGGTCTCGAGCTCTTCGAGTGCGAGACGCGCGCTCCCGCCGCCGAACATAAGCGCGAAATATTCGCCGAACGATGTGTTCACCTTTTCGAGTCCCTCAGAAAAGTGCTTCGCGAGTTCCGTGTCCAAGTCGCGGATGAGCGCTCCAAGACCCGCCGCCGACTTTGCAAGATCGTTGAGTTCGGTGGTAAGGAAAGCCTCGCGTTCGGAAACTTCTTTATGTTCCCTTCGTATATCTTCGCCAGTACCGCCCGCCTCTTCTAGGCGAATCTTTAAACGTTCAAGTGTTCGGTGACGATCCTCTTGCATCTTGCGCTCTTCGTGTGGCGCCGCAGGAAGAGCTACGTAGGCCATGGCTTCTGTACCGCCCAGGACGACAACTTCCTGCTTGTCGCGTTCAAGCGCTTCGACAAGAAGTGTGAGCTCGAATTCGCGAGCTTCCGCTTTCGTTCTCTCTCCCTCCTCATGCGCTTTTGCCTGAGCCACATCGAGGATACGCCGCCGAATTTCTCGGCTGGTTTCTTCGAGCGCTATCATATCTTCGCGCGAGCGCGCTCGTGCAGTTTCAGCCTTTTCGAGTCTCACAGAAACAGCTGTATATTTTTCAATAAGCGTGATGTGCTCCCTTTCGAGCTTGTGTGCGGCATCTTCTTCGTCAGAGAGGTATTCATCGTGCGGCATACTGTGCCGAGTAAAGAATATCTTTATCGCTGTATGGATGGCGGTGAGTGCGGCGCGGAGCGCTTCAATACTCCCGCCTGCAAGAATCTTGATTTGTGTCTCGACCTCGGTATGCAGCGCTTCGAGCTCTTCGCGCGGCACCTTCGCGTATGGCTCGCTCACGACCACAGAAGCGCGGCGCTGTACCTCGGCGAGTGCTCCTTCGATGCGGCCTATCTCACGCGAGAGCGCCGTCCGCATACCGGAGAGTTCATAAACTTCATGTTCTGCCTTTCGCAGGGCTTCGGTGCGTTGCACTGTTTCGCGATCAGCTGATTTCGGGTCGGCAATCTGTTCAAGCTCGGTACTGACGACGACAAGTCGCTCCTCTGTCGCCCGTTTCTCTTCAACAATTTTCAGTTGTTCCTGCGTGATATACACATCCTCGATCGCGAAGTACGTTCGCGCGAGGTCGATGAGTTCGGTACGCAGAGCATCGGCGCGTTCAAGTTTCTTTACCTGGCTTTCGAGGAAGCGCACATGCGGCGTCAATTCTCTCCTTAGAGCATTGACCTGCGCAATATTCTCTTCGGTCTTTTCGAGTTTCTTCGCCGCTTCATGTTTCTTGAATTCGTAGATCTGAAGCCCGAGGGCGTCCTCGAGCATCGCTCGGCGATCGCGTGGCGACGCGAGTAGTATACGATCCGCTTCCCCTTGGGAAATAATGTGGTGGCCCGTCTCGCCGATATTCGCTCCGGCAAGCAATTCGACAACGTCGCGCAGACGCACGCGCGAACCGTTGATCGAGTACTCGCTCGTTCCATCGCGGAAGACGGCGCGCTCGATCGCGACTTCGTCAAAGTCAATTTTGAAGGGACGCGATCCGCGCGCCGACAAATTATCGAATACGATGACAACCGCCGCGCGAGAAGCGCGCGGGACCGAATGCGAACCGCCCCAGATGAGGTCCTCTGCGCGCTTGCCGCGCATGCTCTTCATCGACTGCTCGCCGAGCGCGAAACGGAACGCTTCGGCGACATTGCTTTTCCCCGAACCGTTCGGTCCGACAATCGCGGTGGTCGCGCTCGAAAAATCCAAGACTGTTTTCCTGGCGAACGATTTAAACCCAACTATTTCTAGTCGCTTCAACATTGGTATGTATTGTATCACCACCGCATCGTCGTGAGCCCGGATTCGGCGGCTGCTTGTTCCGCTTCCTGCTTGCTCTGCCCTTCCCCTCGAGCTATTTCTTCAGTTCCGATGAACACGCCGACGGTAAAAAGTTTCTCGTGGTCGGGACCGACTTCGGATATCGTCTCATACGCTGGCGTTATGCCGCGCTTCTCCTGCGCAATTTCCTGGAAGCGGCTTTTTGCGTCTTGATAGGAACGCTTCGCGATGATGTCATCGATCTTGCCGTAAAGGTTCCGCGCAATAAATGTTTCAGCCGCTTCGAATCCCTTATCGAGATAGATTGCGCCGACGATCGCTTCAAAAGCGTCTGCGAGTATGACATCGCGTGCGCGGTCAGTGTCCTTCGCTTCGCCTTTTGAGAGCAATAGAAAATCGTTGATGTTGAGCGCTCGCGTACTTTCGGCAAGAGAGGCGGTGTTTACCAGAGCGGCGCGATAGCTGGTAAGTTCGCCCTCGGATGTGGCAGGAAACTTCTTGAAAAGGAAATTGGTGGTAGCGAGCTCGATGACAGCGTCGCCGAGAAACTCGAGCCGTTCGTTATGTTTTCCCGCGTAGTCGCGATGTTCGTTGAGATAGGAGCGGTGCGTCAGGGCCTCGATAAAAAGATTAAGATTATTGAATGAGAGACCGAGTATGCGCGCACAATAAGAAAAATCAGGCATATGCGTCGAGGAGTTTTTGAACGGCTACTGTAACGATAGGAAGCATATCATCATAAAAGTTGAGATCAATAATGTCTTGGAGACGGAACCATTTCGCATCATCAAGCCCGCCGCTTTTCTTGAGTACGATTGGCTCGAAGCTACTTGAGGCGAGAAAGAACCATACATGCTTACGCACCCTTCCCCTTTCCGGATGCGAAGCGACGTACTCGTTCTCGCCGACTTTGGTCCCTATAGTAGCAGTAAGACCGAGTTCTTCCTTGATAACGCGCGCGATGCCGACCTCCAGCGTCATATCCTTTTCGATGTGGCCTTTTGAGAGCGTCCAGTGGCCGAAAACATCGTGTACAAGTGCCAGATAATACTGCCCGTTATGTGTGGCATATACGATCGCGCCTCCCATTTTTTCTACAGGCAAATCTTCACGCTTCGTCTTTTTTATCCCCTGTTCGTCTTTCCCTGGCTCGCCGAGCTCTTTATACACCGCGCCCAACACGCCGTTTATAAAACGACCCGAAGAATCGCCGCCAAAAGTCTTCGCGAGCTCGATGGCTTCATTAATGGCAACCTTCGCCGGCACTTGCGCGCGATCGGCGAAGAGGAGTTCGTAAAGTCCGAGGCGCAGGATATTGCGATCGATCGGTGCGATGCGCTCGATGGGCCACTCCGGTGCGGCCTTCTCGATAACGAGATCAATGTCGCTCCGTTTCGCGAGGACGCCCGAGAGGAGGTTGTCTATAAATGGCTGATCGGCATCGCCGCCGCCGAATTCAGCGATGTTGCGCGCGAGAATCGTTTGAGTATCCTTCTCACTCGCATGGGTAGTGTCCCATTCGAAGAGCGTCTGAAGAACAACGGAGCGCGCTAAATGTCGGTTCGCCATGGAAAGATCTGTGTGGAGTAAGTATAACAGACCAAGTGACTGCGCAAACTGCGCATGTGCAAAAAACGTGGCGGTTCGACCGCCAAGCAACTTGGCGGTCGAACCGCCACGTTAAAATCAAACACCGCCGCCGAAACCGCTCCGAGCTTTCGGCCGGCCGCCGGTCGCGACCTTGCCAGAAATCCCTTTTGAACTTTCCGCTTCTGCGTTTGCATGAATTTCCTGTGATGAATTTCCTGTGCATGTTCATGCGCATGCTTTTCTGCAGGCGCAGTAGAAGGACCTTTTGCTTTTGATTCATGCTTGGTCTTCACTTTGGGCGTAAAAATCTGCTTGCCACGATACATGCCAGTTGCCTCATCGAGACGATGCGGGAGACGGAGATTGCCGCTTTCTTTATCCTGTATCGCTTGAATGCCTTTAAGTGCATGATGCGACCGGCGATTACCGGTATGGCCTCTGGTATGACGCATGCGAATTGACATAGACACTACCCTAGCATGCGGCTGACAAAATGAGAAGCGCCATCCTTTCGGTGGCGCTTGTGTTGTTTGTGGGGTTATTTACCTCTGGAAGCTACAATCAGATGCCTCCACGGACGAAATCGGACCTTGTTGCTTACAACAAAGCGTTAAGGTGTTAACTCTTCAGGTGTATGAAAGAGTGGCGGTGGATAACGCAAGGTCCGTACTTCTTGAGCGCTTCGTAATGCGCCATTGTACCGTACCCTTTATGTTTTTCGAAACCATAGAGTGGGTACTGCTCCGCCAGTTCAACCATGAGTCTGTCGCGAGTTATCTTCGCCGCAATGGAAGCAAGCGAGATAACAGGGACTAGCCCGTCGCCATTGATGATGGTCTCTTGCATATATTCTTGTGGTGCGTGGAGCGCGCCGTCGAGCAAAATATGGAAGTCAGACTTCTGAAAATTCCTTGAAGTCTGACTTCCATATTTTACAAGCTTGTTCACGCCGCGCGAGAGCGCGCGGCGTATGGCAGGTACAATACCTTCCCTATCGATCATCTCGGCATCTTCGAGCTCAACTGTAAAACGCACGTCTCCAAAGGCGACGCGCGCTTCCAGCATTCTAAAAAGCCTTTCACGTTTTTTCTCCGAAAGTTTTTTAGAATCAGCAACACCCAGGAACTCCCGCGCCACATCAAACCCTTCAGGCACGGCAACTATCCCAACTGTCACCGGCCCCGCCAGAGGCCCCCGTCCCGCCTCATCCACTCCAAGCACGCATCGCATATTTAGTTAAAATCGCGTTGAACAATCTTGCTGGGCCCATGTGCCAGGAAACTGGTGACCTGTACAAAAGTTGGCGCTTGATGGACCTACCCGAATATAGCAGCGGTCTGAACCACCCTTATCATCCTCCGTATTGACGGTGAGTACATATGAATCTGTTCCATCGCTACAGTAACAATAACCAGCACCATCTTTTGTATTACAGCTTGTAACCACATTTGGTGTACCAGGCGGATAAATAGGATCGCTCGGGATGGATGAGATGAATCCACCTGAAACAAGCGCTTGGCCCGAATTACTCATCTGATCCGAAGTTAGTGGAGAGACGGCTCTGGGTGGTAGACAGGACATTCTTCCGCACGGATAATGTCCATTAACCGAAAAATACAACTCCAGCGCTTTTTCGAATTCGCCTACCTGGGACTTCCGAACTGCATCGCGCGCCTTCGCGCGCGCGGTGTTCAAGCTCGCGAGCACGATGCTCGACAAGAGCCCGATGATGGCAAGTACGACCAATAACTCGATGAGAGTGAAGCCGCGCACTTTCATACTGTCCACACAGCTATAATCGCTGCGATTGTGATAATCAGGACGACGAGCAGAACCTTTTGCGCTCCGGCGTCATCGGCGGCGAGCCCGGTTTTAATAACGAGATTTGCGAGCCAGGAATACTTCATAATATGCATTATACCATACATTCGCATTGTAAACGGCGTTCATCTGAATATGTGTATAAGGCAAAATCCTGGTATTCTTAATTCCAATGGCATCGCGATTTATCCACCTGCACACACACAGCCACTACTCGTTCCTACAGGCCTTGCCGAAGATCGAAGAATTAATCGAGAAGGCGAAGGAAGAAGGCATGGACGCGCTTGCGCTCACCGACGCCGGCAATATGCATGGTGCGATAGAATTTTATAAAGCGGCGAAGATGGCGGGCATAAAGCCGATCCTCGGCGTCGATGCGTATCTCGCGCCACGTTCGCGACATGAGAAAGACCCAAACATCGATGCAAAGCGCTCGCGTATCGTACTCCTCGCAGAAAATAATGAAGGATATAAAAATCTTCTTGCGCTCATCACGAAGTCGTGGACAGAAGGATTTTATGAACGCCCGCGTATGGATAAGGAACTGCTCCGCGAACACCACCGCGGACTTATCGCGATTCTCCCCTCCTTCGCGGGCGATGTCGCCCAGCTCCTGCGCGCAGGCGATTACGACGGCGCCGCGGCCGCGCTCGCAGAGTTTAAGGACATTTTTTCAGCCGAAAATGTCTTTCTCGAAATAACACACCATCCGAAAGTTGACGGGCATGAGGCGCTGATGTCTCGGATAATTGCGCTTGCGCGAGAGAGTCATACGCCGCTTGTTGCCCAGCACGATGTCTATTATCTGAAGCCGGCCGATCGCGAGGCGACTGAAATCATGCGCCGTATCCAGCATGGTGCGCGCGGGAAAAATGAGGATGAGGATTTTTCTTTTATCGGAGAACAAACCGCAGAAAAAATCTTCAAGAATATCCCCGAGGCGCTGGAAAATTCACGACGTATCGCCGACCGCTGTACCGTATCTTTTGAACTAGGAACATGGACATTCCCGTCCGTTCCCGTTTCGAACGGTTTCCGAAATCATGATGAGGAATTGCGAGCCAAGGCATACGCGGGCATCGCAGAGCGCGGACTCGAAAAGTCGAAAGAAGTTATTGATCGCATCGAGTATGAATTGAAGATTATTATCGGTAAGGGATTCGCGGTGTATTACCTTATCGTCGCCGACCTTCTTGCGTTCGCGCGTCGCGTCGGTATCCTTACCACCACGCGCGGATCGGCGGCAGGGAGTTTGATTGCCTATTTGGTCGGCATCACGAACGTAAATCCACTTCTCTATAAACTGCCTTTTGAACGATTCCTCAATCCTGAACGCCCGAAGGCGCCGGATATCGACATGGACATGGCCGATAACCGCCGCGACGAGATGATTGCATATACAAAGCAAAAATATGGCGAGGATCATGTCGCGCAGATAGGCACCTTCGGAACGATGATGGCGCGCGCGGCGGTGCGCGATGTCGCACGCGCACTCGGTCACTCCTACACCACCGGCGATCGAATTGCAAAACTCATTCCGATGGGCTCCCAAGGATTCCCTATGACTATCGATCGCGCGCTCACACTCGAACCGGATTTGAAAGCGTTATATGACGAAGACGATGACATAAAAGAAATCCTTGACCTCGGGAAACGCATCGAGGGCTGCGTGCGGCATGTCGGTGTCCACGCGGCGGGTATCGTAGTCGCGCCGACTCCTCTTGTCGAGTGGACACCGATTCAACCGGACCCGAAAGGCACCGGGAAGCTCATCACTCAATATGATATGTATTCAATCACCGACGAATATGGCGGTGTCGGGCTCTTAAAATTCGACTTCCTCGGCATAAAAAATCTCTCTATTCTCGCCGACGCGGTCGCACGCGTAAAGCGAACTCGAAATATTACTATAGATATCGAAAATGTTCCTATTGATGATGCTAAAACATTTAAGATGCTCGCGCGCGGCGAGACGGAAGGAATCTTCCAATTGAACGGTTCCGGCATGACCCGTTGGCTCAAAGAGCTCAAACCGACTTCAATACACGACATCAACGCGATGGTCGCCCTCTACCGCCCGGGACCTATGGAAACGATTCCAAATTACATTGAGCGGAAGCATAATCCAAAGCTCATTCAGTATCTCGATCCGCGTATGAAAGAATATCTCGATTTTTCCTACGGTATTCTCGTCTATCAAGACGATGTGCTCCTGACAGCAATAAAACTCGGCGGGTATTCATGGCTGGAAGCAGATGCGCTCCGCAGGGCGATGGGGAAAAAAATTCCGAAGGTTATGCAGGCGGAAAAAGAAAAATTGACGAAGGGTTTTATTGAATATGGGAAACTTTCCAAATCACTCGCGGAAAAATTATGGGAACTGATAGAGCCGTTCGCTGCTTATGGGTTCAATAAGGCGCACGCCGCGAGTTATGGAAAGGTAGCGTATCAGACCGCCTATATGAAAGCGAATTATCCTGTGGAGTATCTTGCGGCGCTTCTCACCGCCGATTCGGGCGATACCGACCAAATCTCTATTTTTGTCACCGAAGCAAAACGGATGGGTATCAAGGTGCTACCGCCTGATGTGAATGAAAGCGGGAGCGACTTTACGGTTGTAGGTAAAGAGAAAGACGCTATCCGCTTCGGACTCTCCTCAATTAAAAACTTTGGCGATGGGATTTCAGAGGCGATTATCGCGCAGCGCGAAGCACACGACCCATTTAAAACGCTTTCAGATTTTCTTTCGCGCGTCGGATCCAAGAATCTAAACAGAAAATCACTTGAATCGCTCATTAAGAGCGGGGCTCTGGATTCTCTGAATACGGGAGGAGGGAGTCGAGGCGCTCTACTCGAGCATATTGAGACTATGCTTGTCTTCCATCGTGATGCGACTACCGTCTCGCCACAAGATTCACTCTTTGGAGCTTTTGCGGAACCACCGAATCTAAAGCTCCCTACGACTGGAAGGCCTGTTTCAATAGGTGAAAAATTGAATTGGGAAAAAGAATTGCTCGGTATCTATGTGAGCGGTCATCCGCTTGATGCATATGCCATGGTCACAAAGAAATCGCCGTTATCTATCACTAAGATTAAAGAAGAACGTCAGCAGGGAATATCGATCATCCTGCCGGTTCTTGTAACCTTAGTGAGGAGCATTCTCACCAAGAGCGGTGAGAAAATGGCGTTCATCACGGTAGAAGACACGACTGACTCCATCGAGGCGGTAGTCTTTCCAAAATTGTTTAAAGAACATGCGAGTAGTATAGTCACGGGTGCATGTTTCCTTGCCAAAGGGAAGGTCTCTATCAGAAACGGCGATGTTACATTCGTGATAGAAGAACTGAAACCGCTATAAGAAAAGTTGTGGTATATTCAGCAGATATGGACATGCCGCGGGATACAGAACGAGATCATAAGAGACTCGGCAAGGAGCTTGATTTGTTTTCGTTTTCAAATACGGTCGGCAAAGGGTTGCCGCTTTTTACTCCTAAAGGTTCGGTGATTCGCCGAGAACTTGAGCGCTTTATTGTCGATGAGGAGATCAAACGCGGCTATCTCCATGTCTATACGCCAGACATTGCTAAACTCGATTTATACATAAAAAGCGGCCATTACCCGCACTATAAAGACTCAATGTATGCGCCAATCGAGATAGATGATGAGCAGTTCATGCTCCGACCGATGACCTGCCCACATCATTTCGAATTGTACCTGCGCAAACCGGTGAGTTATCGGGAACTTCCTATGCGCATCGCTGAACTTGCGAAAATGTACCGCTACGAGCAATCGGGGGAGCTTATGGGCCTCCAGCGGGTTCGGACGTTCTGTCTAGCCGATGCACACATCATCTGCGCGAACGAGGAACAGGCCGTTGATGAGATCAGTGGGGCACTCGATCTTATTGAATACGTCACGTCGGTCTTTGGTCTTAAGCTTGACGTGGATTATCGCTATCGTCTCTCGCTTGGAGATCGTGCGAATACGGAAAAATATTATAAAAATGACGCTGGATGGGAAAAAGGAGAAGATCTGTTGCGAAATCTCATGCAGAAACGTGGTTCAAGATTTGAGGAAGTAAAAGATGAAGCCGCGTTCTACGGACCCAAGATAGATATACAAATGAAGAATGCAAACGGAAAGGAAGATACCGCCTTTACTGTCCAGTACGATTTTTGTATGCCAGATCGATTTGATCTCTCGTACATTGGCGAAGATGGTGAGAAACATCGTGCTTTTGTAGTACACCGTTCATCTATTGGTGCCATCGAACGCAGTATGGCGTTTCTTATTGAGAAATATGCGGGTGCTTTTCCGCTTTGGCTCGCGCCGGTGCAGACTAAGGTGTTAAGTGTATCGGAGAAACACGCGACATACGCACGCGAAGTTGCGAGTGCGCTCAAAGTCGCACACATTCGCGCTGAAGTTGATGACTCAAACGAATCGCTTGGGAAAAAGATACGCAACGCAAAGATGGAAAAAGTTCCTTATTTGCTCATCGTTGGCGATAAGGAAGTTGCAGCAAAAACTATTTCAATCGAGAGCCGCGATCACGGAAAACTGGGCATAGCATCGCTTGCCTATTTTATTGCACGTGCAACAGAAGAAATCAGCTCGCGGAAATAATATCAAAAGTTCATCAAGGCGAGGCCTTGCTATACTTA
>Ga0210051_1001384_pt1 | contig 24331 bp, 21 predicted proteins | sample CryGey092014_all_FD_185464 | JGI IMG/M metagenome (GOLD analysis project Ga0210051, IMG submission 185464) | Groundwater microbial communities from aquifer - Crystal Geyser CG23_combo_of_CG06-09_8/20/14_all (SPAdes) (version 2) | ecosystem: Environmental > Aquatic > Deep subsurface > Groundwater...
GCGACATTTATGACGCCCGTCATTACGGGTTTGATAAATCAAACCCCTACAATTAAGGTAAAAAGGGATTTGAAACCTGTTCCCTGATTTTCATCAGGGCAGGCTCTGACAGGTTCAGGAATCCCCATACATTGTGGGGGCAGCCCCTGATTTAATCAGGGGTTGCAATGACACCTCGTGGGGCAATATAGCCCTCTACTGTCTGAATCACAAAAAAAATTTTCAAGAAAGGGTTGACAAACTTAAGAAAATGTTTTAAAATTACTTAAGATATCGGAAGAACCAAGATCGGAGGAATGCATTATGAAGAGAAGAGATAGAGTGAAGATTATCCAAGGCAAAGAGGATGAACTGCTTGATATAGAACTGAATAAAGACCTGCTTAAAAGGAATGAAGAGTTAGCCCGGGGAAATAAAAGAATTTTAGAGAAAGAAAATGTCCTGGCTATAGATATTATGGGTTCTATTGGCTCTGGGAAGACCTCACTTATTGAAAATATTTTAACTAGGCTTAAAGGAAGAAGAATAGGGGTTATTGGGGGTGATCTGACAACTACCATAGATGCCGAGAGGATCAAAGAGAAGGGAGCTCAGATTGTTCAGGTGAATACCGGCAAGGAGTGTCACCTGGATGCTAACTTAATTCGGAAAGCTTTGAGGGAGTTGAACCTGAGAGAGATTGATTTACTATTTATAGAGAATGTAGGAAATTTAATCTGTCCGGGTGAATTTCCTCTCGGTGCTCACCAGAGGGTGGTTGTTGTCTCGGTCACCGAGGGACCTCATATGATAAAAAAGCATCCCTATATTTTTCAGACAGCCCGGGCAGTGGTCATAAATAAGGTAGATTTGGCTGAGGCTATGGAGGTTGATCTGGAGGAGCTTAAGGCTGATGCCCTGAGGGTTAATCCCGGTATAAGGGTAATTAGAACTAATTGTAGAACTGGCCAGGGGATTGAAGAGGTAATAGAGGTGCTGAAGGTAGGGGTCTGACCCCATCTTAATGATATGCATGAATATACGATTTCCAGTTCCATTGCGAAGACGGTTCTAACGAGTGCCGAGGAAAACCAGGCTCACAAAGTGGTGGCAATAAACCTGGAAATAGGTGCTCTTGTCTTCCTCAACCCCGAGCAGGTTGAATTCTGGTTAAAGGAGCTCTTCAGAGAGACTATTGCCAAGGAAGCTAAAATAAGGATAAAAAACATAAAGCCGAGGATAAAATGCCTGGATTGTAACTACGAAGGAGCAATGAAGGTAGATGATAATCTTCTATATCATATTATGATACCCTCTTTTTTCTGTCCTCAATGCAGTTCTCGGCAAATAATGGTTGAGAAAGGAAGAGAATGTCTAATTAAAAATATTGAGATAGTTAAGTGATTGAATAGTAGAGGCGACTCTTTAGAGTCGCTTTAGAGTCGCTAAAACTAATCCAAAGCAGGACTAAAGTCCTGCCTCTACGAAGGGGTAATAGTGATTCGTAGTTTAATAAAACTGAGAGGTATAGTTCAGGGAGTGGGCTTTCGTCCCTTTGTATATAATCTGGCTCAAAGGTATGACTTAAAGGGATGGGTGCTTAATTCCTCAGAGGGGATTATAATAGAGATAGAAGGTAGAAAAGAAAATATTAATAATTTTGTTATAGATGTTCAGGAAAAGTCTCCTCCCTTAGCAGTTATAGAAGAGATGGAGGTTAAAGAGAACCATCCCCTGAGAGGTTATGCTGACTTTGAAATAAGGGAGAGCAAAGAAGAAAAAGGCAAGTTTGTTCCTGTCTCTCCTGATATATCAATATGTGAAGATTGTCAGCGAGAATTATTTAACCCAGGTGACCGAAGATACCTTTATCCATTTATTAACTGTACTAATTGTGGTCCTCGCTTTACCATTACCGAAGATATTCCTTACGACCGAAAGAATACCACTATGAAGGTATTCCCTTTATGTAGCCATTGCCAAAGGGAGTATGAGGACCCTCAAAATAGGCGGTTTCATGCCCAGCCCAATGCCTGCCCGGAGTGTGGGCCCCAATTGCAATTGGTGAAGAGTCAAGAGGTCAAGGAATTAAGGGAGTTAGAACAAATCCAAAATCCAACCCCGTATCAAGTACGGGGCAAAATTCAAAATTCAAGAAGGGTTAAGGGTCAAAGTTTAGCTGAAGGAGAAGAAGCATTAAAGAAGGTTATTAAGCTACTTAAAGAAGGAAAGATAGTTGCGGTAAAGGGTTTGGGAGGATTTCATCTTGTTTGTGATGCCGAGAATGATGAGGCTATAAAAAAGATTAGAGAGAGAAAGGACAGAACCTTTAAGCCATTTGCCATAATGTCTCCTGATATTAAAGCAGTGGAGAAATATTGCCATGTAAACTCAGATGAAAGAGAGCTTCTCTTATCTTTTCAAAGACCAATTGTCTTGCTTAAAAGAAAGCCAAACTCAACAATATCTCATTGGGTAGCTCCTAATAACAATTATTTAGGGGTAATGCTCCCTTATACTCCTCTCCATTATCTTTTGTTTAAAAAGATAGAAGACAGAGGACGAAAGTCATCAGTCATCAGTCATCAGTCATCAGTTGTCAGTCATCAGTCCACAGAAGAGACAAAAAACTATGGACTATGGACTATGGACCGTGGACAGAAAACGGAAGATGGATGGCAGATGACAGATGGAAACTTTCTAGCTCTGGTTATGACCAGTGGCAATTTTAGTGAAGAACCAATCACCATAACAAATGAGGAGGCATTAACCAAACTAAAGGCTCTCTCTGATTTTATCCTCATGCACAACCGAGTCATTCATATTAGATGTGATGATTCAGTAGCAATGGTAATGGAGAAAAAGAATATATTAATTAGAAGGTCTCGAGGTTTTGCTCCCCAGCCTCTTTATCTTAAACTCCCTTCTCCAGGAATTCTTGCTTGTGGGGCGGAACTTAAGAATACTTTTTGCTTATCCAAAGATAATTTCTACTTCATCAGTCAACATATTGGAGATCTTGAGAATCTTAAGGCTTACAATTTCTTTGTGGAGACAATTTCGCATTTTAAAAGGTTCTTTCGGATTGAACCTGAGGTTATAGCCTATGACCTGCATCCTGACTACCTATCTACCAAATATGCTTTAGATAATTCAAAATTCAACCCCGTATCAAGTACGGGGCAAGATTCAAAATTTAAATTGATTGGTATCCAGCATCATCATGCTCATGTGGTAAGTTGTATGGTTGAAAACAATCTAGATGAAAAGGTGATTGGGGTAGCCTTTGATGGAACCGGTTACGGCTCTGACGGCAAAATCTGGGGAGGAGAGTTTTTGATTTGTGACTATGCAAGATTTTCGCGCTTTGCCCATCTAATCTATGTCCCTATTCCGGGAGGAGACCTGGCAATTAAAAAGCCTTACCGGATGGCTTTGAGTTTTCTTTACTCCCTATTTGGTAAAGAGTGCTTGAATTTAGATTTGGAATTTATCTTGAGGTTAAGGAAAGAAGAAGCAGAAGTTATTGTTAGACAGCTAGAAAGAGAAGTCAATTCTCCGCTGACCTCCAGTTGCGGCAGACTTTTCGATGCCGTCTCTTCTCTAATTGGAGTGAGGGATACCATCACTTATGAAGCTCAAGCAGCTATTGAATTAGAGATGATTGCCCAAAAGGGAGTAAAAGAACTCTACAACTGGAAAATAAGTAAAGAGAATGGTTCGTTGATAGTGGACACCAGAGAAATTATCCATCAGATTCTAAAAGACTTATCTTCTGGGATTACTAAAGAGATTATTGCTGCTAAGTTTCATAACACTGTATCAGGCTTTATTATTGAGGTTTGCCAGCGGATAAGAGAAAAGGAGAAGATAGATAAGGTTGTCTTAACCGGAGGGGTCTTTCAAAATAGGTATTTACTTGGCAGAACCTTAAGTCTTCTTAAAGAAGATGGCTTTAAAGTTTTCTTTCACCAGAGGGTTCCCACTAACGATGCTGGTATCTCCTTAGGGCAATCCATAATCGCGGCTACAAAAGCCAATAGGTAATGTAGGAATAAAATATCAAAAATCAAGAATTACTTGGCAATTTATTACCGAAATTTCTCATTAACTTGCCAGAAAAAAATTAAGAGACACTTTTCTCAATCTATTAGTCTTGTCCAAGTCTCTTGGAATAGTTCTTTGACTTATATTTAATGTCCAAAAGAAGTCTTCTCTGGTCTTATTACCTCAAGACACAAAAAAGACAATACCTCAACCAATAGTCATAAAATCTCTTTTTAGTCTTAGATTTTGTATCCTTTTTTCAGCCAAAGGAAAAACTCTCAATTGCTTTTAATGTCCGTTGAAATTCCTCTTTGTATCTAAAATGCATCGATATTTGAAGCTTAAGTTTTCTTGCACCTCTTATTAGTTTTGCAGCAATTACTATGTATTTTAGCCTTAATGTCTCCATGGTAATGTTTCCTATTCCTCTTGGTAAGCAAAATTTTTTAAACCAAATAAATAGATTGTAAGCAAGAATGACTGCATGAAAATATGCCGCATTAGCAAACCACGAGGTAGAAGGCATTTTGTCGAGATGAAAATTCCTGATTAAGGCCTTTATTCCATTCTCGCAATTCGCATGATCATCGTAAAACCTCCAAATCTCTTCGTCCTTTCCTTCTATGTTGGTTACTAAAACTCTATAAGTATGTCTGCCAATCTTAAAAAGTGTTAACTGCTTTGTTTTTACCTCCTTTATCTCCTCTCTCCTTACTATAAATTTATACTTTTTATTCCAACCTTGCGGCTGGTAGAAAAAATGAGAAACTCCATAGCCTCCCCCAATATCTTCATAGGTAAGAATATCCAACTTCTGCTTTATTGGTTCGGTTAAATCAGCAACAACTACAAATCCAAATCCATCTTTATCTGAACATTCTACTACCTCTTTACAATAAAATCCTGCATCAAACCTTGCCTTTATTTTAATTGCTTTATCTTTACTTTTACTTTGTCTATACTTTCCTCTATAAATTTTACCATCTCACTCCCTTTAGGTGTCCACCCTCCACGAAATTTACCATGAATACATTCTAAATTAAACAGAAAACAGAAGAATGGAAAATATGATGGTGAACCTTTCCTCTTTGGATTATATCCTATCTTTGCACCTTGATGCTTGCCAAATACCGGAATCACGGATAAGTCAAAATCTAATGTTACCTCTTTAATCCCTTTTGTTATATCCCACATCGAGTAAAATAAGATGTCTCTTATCTTTTGTATCAGCTTTATTGCCGGGTAATGAAAACTCTTTAAAAATCTAAAGTAAGTAGACCTGGAAGCTATTTCATATATCCCAGAAATTGCCTTAAATGTCTTATCATCCTTGAATACCTCAGAATGACTTACCCTTTCTATCCCGGTTAGGATTAAATGCAAAAGTGCTATAAAAAGCACTGCAATAGCATATTTACCTTTCCTCTTCTTCTTTAAGGGAAGATACTCCTCAACTAACTTCTCTATATCCAAGGCCTGAAAGAACTTGCCAAAAAGAATCAAGCCTCCAAATGGAGTTATATTCTTACCAGTAAATTCAACTTCTATGTCTTGGCCCTTGACATTTTCCTCAGAATCTTTTACACTTAAACTATGCACTTTTTAAGTGCACCTCCTTTTAGTTTTTAAGATTTTTTCTTCTATTTAATTTAACCGAAAGGAGGCTCTAAGTCAAGCTTATAGTCCATTCTTGATTTTGGGCTATTTTATAATGCTTCTCTTAATGAGAAATTTCGGTATTAAAATTCTATCCTTATAAAATAAACTAGAGGATGTCCCGCTGACTGTTGAAATTTAAGTGGCAGTTCCGCCCCTCTTATGGTATAATAGGGGCTAGAAAATAAAATTAAAGAAAGGAGGAACCGCCATGCGTAAGTATAGCAGAAAACAAAAGAAAAGGCAAGTAAAAAGTGGAGTTGCGGAAGGGCAGAGGCGAGTGTGCCTTCCTGGAGGTGAAGTGATTATAAATGCCCGAGCAGAGTTATTGGAGACAGCGGTAGAGGCTGGGTTTCAGGTGGTGAAGGCAATGCTGGAGGAGGATGTAGAGAATCTTTGTGGTTTCCGGTATTGCCACCAGAGGAGCCGTAAGGCATTCCGCTGGGGTGAGACAACCGGTGAGGTAACCCTGGGTGGTCGTCGGGTGGGTGTTAACCGCCCTAGGGTAAGGGGTCGAAGAGGCAAAGAGAAGACATTGCCTACTTACAAATTGTTAGCCTGCAATGATCCTTTGAATGAGCGGATATTAGAGCAGATGGTAGTTGGGGTGAGCACTAGGCGATATAAGCGCTCCCTTGAGGTAAATACAAAAGGGCGAGCCACTTCTAAAAGTGCAGTAAGTCGCCGATTTGTTCTACGAACTCAACAACAATTGGCGGAGTGGCTGAGCCGACCGTTAGGGGATCCGGAACTGCTGGCACTTTTTCTTGACGGAATTGAGGTGGGAGAGCATCTCCTGGTAGTGGGAGTAGGAGTGGATACTAAAGGTAATAAGCATGTGCTTGGTGTGTGGGAAGGTTCAACGGAGAATACCATAGTTTGTCAGGCTCTGCTTTCTAATTTAGCCGAGCGTGGTCTTTCTACCGAGCAGCCATTACTGGTAATTATAGATGGTTCCAAAGCTTTACGGAAGGCAGTAAAGCAAACCTTCGGGCAGAATGCCATCGTTCAGAGATGCCAACAGCATAAGCGCCGTAATGTAGCGGGGCAGTTACCTGAGGGATTAGGTAGGCTAGTTGATGTGAGGATGCGTCAAGCCTACCAGAGTGATAGTGTGGATAAGGCTCAAAGGATATTGAATAATCTGTCCTCGCAGTTGGAGGAAGAACATCCTGGAGCAGCGGCTAGCCTGCGTGAGGGATTAGAGGAAACCCTTACGGTAGTTGCTCTTGGATTACCAAAAACATTAAGGCAATCGCTACAGACGACTAATATTATTGAAAGCACACTTTCTATTGTTCGGGATGTGAGTCGTAATGTGAAGCGGTGGCAGAATGGAGGTATGGCACTTCGCTGGACAGTAACAGGGTTAATTGAGGCGGAGAAACGCTTTAAACGCATTAGGGGTTACCGGGCTCTGCCAATTCTGACCGAGGCTCTTCAGCAGAAGAGAGGCCTTGACAATCTGAAGGAGGCAGCGTAGAATGTTAACAGGCTGTTTAAAGAATGACCTTCATGACATTAAGAATTTTACTCTTTTTAAAAAAATCTCAAAAATTTTTCAAAAATCTCTTGACTTTTCAATTTTTTTATACTATAATCAACTAACAAGCCGTCCCGAATTTCAACAGTGGACGGGACAATCTCGAAGTAACTGGTGGGCTAATGTTTTGACTTCTTTAGAATTTGGAATTTACACCGCAGGCGTTTGGGATTTTGAATTTAGTGCTTTGAATTTGTTTAGGATTTGTGATTTAGGATTTGGAATTTTAATAAAAGGAGAGGAAAATGGCTTCAATTTTAATTGCTGTAATTTCTTTTTTTGCCTTCATTATTGCCTATAACACTTATGGAAGGTTTCTTGCCCGGAAACTTTTTGCCCTAAATGCAGATGCTCTAACTCCAGCTCATGAATTGGAAGATGGAGTTGATTATGTTCCTACCAAGAGGTCAATACTCTTTGGGCACCACTATTCCTCCATTGCCGGAACAGGACCAATTGTAGGTCCAGCCATTGCTGTCATCTGGGGATGGTTACCAGCACTCTTGTGGGTTGTCCTGGGCTCTATCTTCATGGGAGCAGTCCACGACTTTGGCACCTTAGTCATCTCCGCCCGGGCTAAAGGAGAATCAATTGGGGAGCTCTCCGAAAAGATTATCAGCCCCCGGGTAAGGACACTTCTTTTGCTAATCATCTTCTTCACCCTCTGGATAGTGGTGGCTATATTTGCTTTGATTATCGGGGTTCTCTTAATTAAGTATCCGATGTCAGTCTTTGCTATCTGGATGGAGATACCCTTAGCCCTCCTTGTGGGCTATATGATTTACAAGAAGAAGGCAAACCTAACTCTCTGGTCACTTATTGCCGTAGGGATAATGTATATCACAATTTATCTAGGGACCTTCTGGCAGTTAAGTTTGCCTTCTATCTTTGGTCTTTCTCCAATTATGGTCTGGCTCTTTATACTCTTAATCTATGCTTATATTGCCTCCACCTTACCGGTGACTACTCTTCTCCAGCCGCGGGATTATATAAACAGCCATGAGCTCTTTATTGGCTTAATCCTTTTAGGATTAGGATTATTTGTTGGTCATCATACTATTGTCGCTCCAGCAATACAGGCTCATCCTGCTGGTGCTCCACCATTGGTTCCCTTTATCTTCATTACTATTGCCTGCGGGGCAATCTCTGGTTTTCACGGTCTGGTCTCCTCAGGCACCTCATCCAAGCAGCTAAATCGTGAGACTGATGCCCAGATGATTGGTTATGGTGGTATGCTCTTAGAGGCAGCCTTAGCCATTCTGGTCATCTTAGCCTGTGTAGCTGGCTTCAAAGATACTCAAGCCTGGAATGTTCACTATATTAGCTGGTCAGCTGCTGGAAGTCTGGGAGCTAAAGTTGATGCCTTTGTGGAAGGAGGAGCAAGTTTTCTTGCCTCCATCGGGATTGGTCATAACTTTGCCCTGGCTCTCTTATCTGTCTTTGTAGTCAGTTTTGCTGGAACTACCCTTGATACCGCTACCCGAATCCAAAGATATGTTATCTCGGAGCTAGCTGAAGACTACCACCTTTCCTTTCTTGCTAAAAGACATCCGGCAACCATTCTTGCTGTCGGCAGTGCTCTTTTCCTAGCCCTTTTAAAAAGTGGAGGAGAGGGTGGGCTTATCCTCTGGCCGCTCTTTGGGACAGTGAACCAGCTCTTAGCCGGGCTTACTCTTTTAGTCCTCACCGTCTATTTTCTTAAGAGAGCAAAACCAGCAAGTTATTTTTGGATTCCTATGCTCTTTATGATAATTATGACTGGCTGGGCAATGATTGTTAATTTAATTAATTTCATAAATACGGCAGACTGGCTCTTGGTAGTTATTGATGTTCTAATTCTTCTCTTAGAGGTCTGGATGATCTTAGAGGTAATTAGAATCTTTGTTGAAAGCAGAAAGAGGGGGCAATCTGCGTCAAGTCATTTAAATAGGTAACCCATGCTTGCTCGGTCAGGATTTATTCTCCTGACCGTTTCAATGTAGAGGCAGGACTTTAGTCCTGCTTTGTTTTAGCGATTCTAAAGAATCGCCTCTACAAGAGTCGCCTCTACGGTCCTGCTTTGTCTCAGTGCCTTTTCGGTTACATTTTAAATGATTTAAGGCTTAAAATATCTCCTCATAGGAATCTGCACTACATAAGGGCTCTCAAGTGAAGTGGCGAAGTTGACTTGACAACTCCTATCCCATTTTGTATTATGGAAAGAAAGGACCGCAAGCAATAAGGAAGAGGGATAATGAAAGGAAAGAAATACTGGCAAATAAATACGGAGAAATTAGCAGAAGAGATTAAAGAGAAAGCTCGTAAATCCAAAACAGAAGAAGAGCTCAAAATGGGTATGGAACCATTGCTCCAGAAAACATTTAAGAAGATGGGTATTGATATTACCCAAATTTTTCAATTTGGGATTGCAAATTGTAAAGTGAAAATTGAAGAGGAGAATCTGTGATTTAATGGATTGCAAAATTTCTCACTAAATAAGTGAACAATAATTTTTCATTTTGCACTTTGCATTTTGCTCTCCGAAATTTCTTGAGAAATTTCGGTATTATGAATAATTTTGCCATCCCGCCATTTGATAACAGTAATAAGACTCATAATAAACTTGCAGAATTATCAGAAAAGGCACATAATTTAGTTAAAAGAGGTAAGAGCATAGAAGATGTCCAGGGAGAAATAAATTTGGTGGTGAAAAAATTATGGAATATAAAATAATAACTCCAGACGATTCTAAATATCCCAAAAAACTTATAGAAAGACTGGGTGATGAATGTCCTGATAAAATTTATTATAGCGGACAATTAGAACTGCTTAATCATTGGACTATGGCGGTAATTTGTTCAGATAAAAGCGGGGGGATTGCCCTGTGGGAGACAAACCAGGTCCTTTTTACCGTGCGCGAATACCAAATGAATTATATTGGCGGCTGGTATTCGATAATAGAGTCTGAAACTTTTAGGCTGAGCCTATTTAGAAAATACAATACCACAACTCTTTCCTCAGCAAAAGGGCTAAAGAAAGAAACTTATGAGACTTATTTAAGAGACAGGTTTTATGGGCCGTTAGGACGATTTCCTGAGGAAGATGAGTACTTCAGGCGGGCTAAGGATGGTGAGCTGTTAATGCTTTCTGTGACCAACCCAGACGAGACAAGACAGGTACGAAAAAACATCATGGAAAGAAACTGGCTCTCCTCTGTCCTTGCAGATATTGTTTTTATCCCTTACGGGCCAAAAGGCTCAAAAACTTACACAATGGCAAAGAGAATTGTTAAGGCAAACATACCTCTCTTTACAGTTGACCACGATGGATCTAAAGACCTTCATAAAGTCGGCATCCCTGGATTCAATCGCAAGACTGTTAAGACTTTTCTTGAAGACAATGGGGCAAGGCTGGCAACCCCAGAGAATGAAATAAGAAAACCTGTTGAGGTATATAAGAAGCCTACGAGTCAACAGTTGTCCTTTATAAAGGAAGATGACTAAGTCTCTACTTAAGTACTTGATAATAAAAAAATGGAGAGGCAATTAAGAATAGAATTTGCCTGCCCCGTTAGAAAGCAAGGGTTTCTAAACGGGGCGAGGAATTTAAAGAGATGTACAGCAAATTACCTCCCAAAGATTCTAAAACTTTGTAGGTTTGGTTATGCCTTCTTGTATATATTGTAAGGTTAGTAAATCTTTCTCAGATTCCCATATTATTCCTGAAGCATTTGGCCAAGGACCAATACTTTCAGATTCCGTATGTAAAGGATGTAACAATGCAATAAACAAAGAAGTTGAAAGGTCAATAATTTCTGAACTAGCTCCGTTACGGAATCTTCTCAAACTTGAAGGGAAACGAAAAAAAGCCCCGGCTTTCACTGGCGTTGTAAAGTTAAAGTTATCCATTATTTACACAACAACAATGTTTAACAACTGTAAATCCGCAATCTGGGCAGGTTTATACACCTCCTTTTAGAAGAAAGCTCAGAGACTTTATACTTACTAAACAAAATAGATTTGACATGTTTGATCCAATGGAGGCAATTCGCATGCAAAGCGAAGTAGTTCGATGCAAGCTTAACGATGGTTTAAAAAACATTTACAAAAAAAATAAAAACATCAAATGATGAGAAAAGGGGCGAGCTTCTACTTAAGCACTTACCCACACTTTTCCGTGAAGAACCTATTTACTTGACAGATTCAAATTCCCCAACACAAATTAGTGCTGGGTTTGAGTGAGTGCCGTTAGGCACAAACCTTTTATGCTGTGTTGAGACTGTCGGAAAACTAAATTATGCGTTTAAAACACAAATTACTAAAAGATAAAGACATTTATAGATTGTTGCTAAAAGTGGCTTGAAATCTATATTTAGACGAATTTGGTTATCGGTAGAAATTTATTCCGAAAAAGTCAAATTAACAAAAAATGGACTTTTCCGACAGTCTCGTTATCTGCTGTTTTCGTTTTCCATTGTACTTATCCACAAACTGTCTTTACCTTGTCTATAATACTCAGAAATAATTGTGACTAATGGCGAAGGTAACAAGTTAGCTTCTCTCAATTTCTCAATTGGTTGCCAGTGAAATTCTAAATGTGATTCAAGTGGTTCCAGAATCTGTGGATAAGGGTAGTTCAACAAACTACCCGAGAATACGAGGTTCAATTCATAATACGGCTGACCATTATGATCAAATGAATGTTCAATAACACCAATAAATTGACCAATTTCAACTTCTCCATTAAATTCTTCCTTCAGTTCTCGTAGAATTGCATTCTTCACACCTTCATTGTATTCAACATGACCGCCAGGTAAAAATGTGTTTCTAGCACCAATTTCATGTGCCAACAAAACGTGTCCCTTACTGATTATTACTATTCTACCTAAAACGTTGATTGTTGACATATTAACTCCCCTTAAAAACGAAAATTTCATATAACGGTGCGGCGGGGTATGCGAAGTGGACTGCCGAATTTATTCGAGCAGGACATTTTGTATACCCCGCAGATAGGCGAAGTGCCTGTGGCACGAGCCTATCAAGGGCGAAGCCCGCCGCACCGTTAGGCAAAATGCCGCAGGCATTTTGCTTATCGTTTCCAGCATAAAAGAAGTTTTTACGTAGCAAAAATTTGCGTGAGTGCCATCAGGCACGAGCCTTTTATGCTGTGTTATCGGAAGTTTTGCGATTATTATCATACAATATCAAATAATGTTTTTTGCTTTTCTATCTCAACTTTTTTATTTCTTTTTATCTCTGCAAATTTACCACTTAGTCTTTTTGATATAACATTATAATATTCCTTTGATATTTCCATTGTAATAAAATTTCGTTTTAGTCTCTTGGCTACTGCGACGGTTGTTCCCGTACCTCCAAAAGGGTCTAAAACTAAATCCCCTTCGTTAGAACTTGTTTGTATAATTAATTCTAATATATCTTCAGGCATCTGACAAGGATGCTTCCCTATCCGCTCTTTAAAAGTGCCGCAAACTCTTGAAAATTGCCAAACATCATCAGGAATTTTTCCAATTGGATTTGCTCGTTTATCTTTATAAATAAGTTGCCTTGCAGAAGGAATTCTTATATTTTTATCATTAAATATAAATCTTTCTTTGTCCTTGGTGAAATATAAGATATGGGTGTGAGCACGATTAAATTTTTTCCTCTGATTTTGCCCAAAGGTGTAGTACCATATAATCCAATTTCTAAAATAAAAGCCTGTCTTTTTTAAAATTACATTTATCTCTGCTGCGAATTCATCCCCAATTGCAATGTATATTGTTCCGTTGTTTTTAAGTAATCTATATGTTTCTTTTATCCATTTTTCTGACCAGTTATAGTAGTCTTCATATGGCATGTTATCATTATGGATGTCATACTTTATTCCGATATTAAAAGGTGGGTCTGCAAATACTAAATCTATAGATTTATCTGGTAGTGCTCTCATAATTTCTATACAATCGCCCAAATATACTTTGTTTACTTCCATTGTTATTCTCCAAGATTAAACAATTGACATGGTTTTATCTTGAATTGTATTTTTGTTGGGTCGGGTGTTCCACCTTTTCTTTGCATTGTGATTTTACCAATATATAAACTTCCTTTTGGTGAAATACAAACTCCACCACTTCCAAAAAAATTCATTACAACGTTTATATCTCTAAGTGTCCAAGTAGTCGTCTTGTTTTCTCTGTTAAGTCTCGTAACTAACATCCAATTAGCAGATAACCCACCTCTTCCCTTGATTATATCACTTATTATCATAATTTGATTTCTCTTAAAGAATTTAATAATTTTATCCTGAATTCCTTTTGGCATTTCGTTTAGAAATAAACGGCGTTTATCTCTGAATTTTTTGATGCCTGTTTTTCTTGAGTATTTTTTAGGGGTTAATTTCCCTGTAAAAAGTTTAAGCCAAAATGTAATTTCATCATCAAATTTCCACATTTCTTGATAGTCATCAACTGTCCTTTTGTCAATTTGATTATAATCAGCATCAGAATTTGCTTTCTTTAGTGACATATTTTCAATTTTAAGTATATTCCCAATCTTTATAATAATTCTTATCTGAGCATCTGCCTTTTTAAATCTCACAAACTGCTCATACTCTTTTTCATTAACTTCAAACTTACTTAAATCACTTTTCTTTATTCTGGTAGGAACTTGAATTGCTTTTACAGAATCAAGTTTTGTAATATCATATCCCATTATTTTAAGCCATTCCTGTGCTTCTATATCTTTTTCCCAAGCGTTAAACTTTTTACAAATTGCTTTTTCATTTGCAAACCCGCCTTTTGCAGTTTTTGAGCCAAGTTTTGTTCTATCCATATTTTACCTCTTTAAGCAAAATTTCCGATAACGTTCCCAGCATAAAAGAAGTCCTGAGCGTTAGCGAAGGATTTGGGTGATCCCGACCTTGTCGGGAGAACCGTTTATGCTGTGTTATACGCTGTTGGTCGCTTCTTCTCATTTGCTCTTCCGTGTTTTTCTTTTTGTTATATATTTTCCCTGTGTCTCTAAAAGTGTTAGTTGCCGTGCTATATTTTTAGTTTTATATTGTGTAGTTTCACCGTTCTCAATATTTTCTAACCTTTTTAATGCAATCTCAACATACTCTGGATTGGTATCAATCCCAATAAATTTTTTTCCTAGTTTCTTTGCAGCAACAGCAGTTGTTCCGCTCCCTACGAAAGGGTCTAAAACCACCGCATTTTTAGAAAAGGTCGTTAGTTTTATTATATATTCACATATCGCTATGGGTTTCACTGTCTTATGTATATTAAATTCTCCTTTTTCTTCTTTAGTTGGTTTGGGCAAAAGAAAACACTTGTCTAGATTTCCTTTAATCGTTTCTGTAGTCACAACATTAGAGGGGAACATATCCTCTCCAATTTTAACATTCGTATTTATAAGTCCAACATTATACTCTAACATATTCTCTAAAAATGTTTTTTCACATTCTTTTTGAGCCATCATAATGGGTTCAAAACAAGATTTTATTTGTGGTGTTTTCCAACCGCCTAACTTATCCTTTAATTCATTTTTAGACTTTTTATCCCAATTTAATCTATCAATAAAATGATTAAGTGACATTGCTTTGGGCTGATTTTGTGTATAAAGCCAGATAAAGCAATCCCTTATTAAAAAGCCAGCATCATCAGCCGCAGAAACCATCCTATGATAGAGTCTGGGGCTTGAAAATGAAAAAAAGAACCCACCAGGTTTTAATACTCTGTATAACTCTCTTGATATTCTCAAATACCATTCATAAAAGTTTTTCCCCTGCTCTTTATCAAATTTCATTCCAGGAGGTAGAGATTTTACAACATGACAATAATCTGTTATTGCAGAAACTGTTTGATGATTCCAGTTATTATCCATTTTGTCCAGAAAGTAAGGAGGGTCTGTTAGAACAAGGTCTATTGAGTTATCCTCAATTTGAGGTAGAACTTTTAGACTATCTCCTAGCATAATTTTATTTATCATTTCTTTATTCATTTGGGTTTCTCCCATTAAATTCTTCATATAAAATCTTATATACTCTCCATCTAACTTCTTTATCGGACCTTTTTATTACATTAGGATTGGCTAATTTTATTACCCTGCCTCTTTCATCATAAACCCAATTGTTTCTATCTGCCCGATTACATTTTTCACACTGAGGGATAATGTTCCCTGCCACCAAAGGTTTATTAGGATCTTTATGTGCTTTTTGTAATCTGGTAATAGTGTTTGGCCAATGGATTTGTGGCTTACCTTCTTCTGAACCACAGATGACACATCTAAATCCATATTGTTTTTTAAGATTTCCCCACTCACCAGTTTCTTCTATTCTATGCCCCTTGAAAGCAGGATAAGGTTTTTCCAATGTTATAAGTTTATACTCTCCAGATTCAAGAGTCACATGTCTGTTACCACGGGTGCCTGATACAATAAACCAGCCTTTTTGAGCCCCAAGGTGCCTTGCCTGCTGAACATCAGCTACCTTAGGATAGAATTGGCGGATAAATTGTGTTAACTCTCCTTTTGAGACTTTCTTTGTCTTTGGATAATCCTGTGCCAGATAAACTAATACAAGAGCATCCTTGGTATAATTCCCCTGTGTATCGGTCAACCTAGGTAGTTTCACTTCATATTGCTTTAAATATTTCTCATGATACTCGCATAGCATATCGTAAATTTTCTTTATTGCCTCGCCTGATAATCGTTTCATCTTTTATCTCCTTTTCAAGCAACCAATTGCGTATAACTCGTTCCTAATTGCACCAAATAGTGCAATTATAATCCCTATTTTGTAGGGATAATTGCACTCTGGTGCGTTTATTTCATATCTGTCTGAAGGATGTACAACCTCCAGTATAGCCACTTTTTATAAGTCATCATCTCCCCTTCTTATATGTCGAGATTGTCCAATGGACTTATTATTTTGCCCAAGTTTCTTGTGCTCACATGAGTATAGATTTCAGTAGTTTTGCTATGAGTATGTCCCAAAAGCTCCTGAATATATCTCAAATCTGCTCCACATCCTTCATTATAACAAATTTTTGGATTGTGTCAAATGCCTGTGCCCGTGAAAACGGGTACTTGTGCCCGTGAAAACGGGCACTTGTGCTCGTGAAAACGGGTACTTGTGCTTGTGAAAACGGGTACTTGTGCTCGTGAAAACGGGCAATTAAAAAAGTCGAAGAGAGATGCTTTCGCCATTTTTTAGGGTTTTTCAAGGGCGTCATAAATGTCGCCCCTACAAATCTTCACAATCTATATTCTTTCCCTTCCTCAACCATAATAGCTTCAGCATTCTCCAGAATACCATCTTTTACCCTCTTAGTTTCGAACAAAATATTTTTCTAACGGGATGAAAGTCAAAATTCCTTCTTCAAAGTTAAGATTAATATTAAAATGACGCAGAAAATTTAATCCAAGCAGCCCATCAATTTTCAGCTCCGAAGGTAAGGGCATACAGAGTGCAGAAATATTAAGAATTTTCCCACTTTCCATAGAGATAGACCTTAGATTAAGTTGATAAACAGACTCTTCTCTGCTTGCAGTATATAAAGAGGCGGTTTTCAGTTGAGACAAATCGTAACCCAATTCTTCTGCCACTCTTGGAGTAATTACAGTAAGGGATGCACCTGTGTCAAAAAGCATTTTTCTTGTGCGCTCATAAACATATTCTAATCTAACTTCTAAAATAAGTGAAGAAACATTAGGGTTAAATCTATATGTAATCATAATGCAACCGCCATATCTTTAGGAATAGGTTCACCTGTATATGTAATGTAGTCATGAGCACACTTAACTTCCATAGCGACCTTGTGGACTTCATCCCTGTCTTTACTATGGGCAAGGAGTCTTCCCTTAATTGGACGGTTCATCTCGTCGCACTCTGTCACTTCAAACAATAGCCACTCATCGGGATAAAGTTTTTCACACTCTTTAACATTTACTAAATCTTTCATTTTACCACCTCACTGTTTCAAATACTCCCTTGGTGGGAGTTCTGGCTTTGGAGAATCTTTTACTTCCATATTTTTACCTCTACAATAAATTATATCATAATAAAGACATTTGTCAATATTGTGTAATCGCTGATTTTATATCAGCGCCAATTAAAATTGGCGATCACCTTAAAAGTTTTTATACCCATCCTCCTCCAGAAGGTTTACCTCTTTTGCTTTCCACCTCTTTTCTCTCTCTATGCGAATGGTCTTTATCTCATATGCACCTAACTTAAATTCAAAGGACTTTGACCAATAAGGAAAAGTTAGTTTCATAATGCAATCTCTACCGTCGGTCTCATAGCCTCTAACGATAAGAGCATCAGAGATCTCAGCTACCTTGAGCACCGATACAATAACATTCTCTGGCTCAACTCTCATTATGGATAAAGACAGAGGAAGCTCACCTTGATGAGAAGATTCCTGATGAGTAATTAAAGGAGAATTAAACTCCCAAGCCTTGCGGGGAATACCTGCTTCTTCCCAGCCCTTAAGATGGGGAATGAGTAAATAACGAATAGTTTGAATCCCCTGGTCTATTATTGGATAAGGAAGGGAGGAAGAATATCTTGCATCATCATGATGGGCATAAGCTGGAGACCTCAGAACCGTAAGCCTTAATGTCCCTTTAGTAACATCAAATCCGTATTTCCCGTTATTGATAATAGCAAGTCCATAAGTTATTCTTCTGCTACTCTTACTCTTGTCTTCGCACCTGAAGACGCTCCTACATTCGTGCCTGAAGGCACTCCTATCTCCTTTACTATCGACTGTGGACTGTGGACTATGGACTACTCTGGATACCTTACCGCTCAGGTCTATCCATTGCTGGGCGGGCTCTTCTTCTCCTTTAAGGGGTCGCTCAATTGAGCCATAGGGAATCTCACAATATGCTTTTCCCTCTTCAATGTTGGTAGCAAAGATTAGCTTAAGTGTTTTATACCTCTCTTGCCAGTTGACCCAAAGAGTGTAATCTATCCTCCTTAGGTCTCTATACAAGCTAATAAATTGCTCTATCTTAGAAGAGGCAAAAAAGGTAGTAGTCTGCAAAGTAGCCCTTACTTCTCCTTTTTCATAAACCTTTCTCTCTGGGTTTGAGAATTGTCCCTCTTCTATCCGATACCCTTTAACTCCATGACTCCAGGTATCCGAATTATCGACCATAACTGATAAGACTCCTCCCTTATTTAGCACCTCAACCTTATTCTCTTTATCAAAAAGCCTTCTTATATAACCAAAGCTTGGGTCAAGCTCTATAATCCAGAAGTCATTCTCTATTTTATCAGTGCTTACTAAAAGATGGTGCGGGACAGGAATGTCCCGCCTATCGGATGCTGGATGCTGCGGGACAAGAATGTCCCGCCTATCGGTTGCTGAGTAACATCTATAGCCTAAAGCAGGGACTTTAGCAATAAAGAGATGTTCATAATTTCCAACCTCTCCGGAAAGAACATTTTGAGATAAGACCTCCTCACCTTTTTCATTAAGAAACTTTATTTTTTCTCCTAATCCTCGCCTAACACCCGATGTAACATGAATTGGCGCCTCTACTTCCCAGGGCAGTGGATTTACTACTAGAACATAACGATAAGCAGGGTCCGCTCCCCGACCAGAGCGGCTTGTATCAATCTTTTTAGCAATACGCTGAATTGCCTTATTAACTACATTTGAGCCAATATAGCGGGAAAGACCATAGCGGTCTCTCACCTCCTCATAAGCTTCTTTAATACAGGTCCCGGCTAAAACATCATGAAATTGATTAAACAAAAGATTTTCCCAGGCTAAATTTAGCTCCTCTTTGGGATAAACTTGTCCAAAGAGCAAACTTCCGATTGTAGAGAGTCGCTCAGCGGTCATCAGGGTATGCTCTATCTCTCTATTTAAAAATTTAACTTCTGAATGGGCTGAATAACAACCCCGAGAATGGTGTTGAAGGTCACCCTCTATTACCGGGATTTCATCCTCCTGATAAGAGTTAAGAAATGCCTTTATATAATCTTCAAGTTTTGAAAAACGAACATTTGGCATTTTGGGGTCTTTCATTGCTCTTATAATCTCCTCAATATTCTTCTTGGTTGGTCCTCCACCATGGTCTCCCACTCCATAGAAGCAGAGAAGTTCTCTTTGCCCCTTAAGTTTAAATCTCCATTTTGCAACACTCATCATCTTCTCCCTCAAATTCTCACCAGAGCCATAACTAAAAGGAATACAGCTGGCTAAAACTTTTGAGCCATCTTTTGCTCTCCACCAGAAAGTTGTTCCCGGGTAGTGCATTTCAATATCTGGTGCAGGACGGGAAAAGATATATGCTTTCATTCCTGATTTTTTTAGTATTTGAGGTAAAGTGCCGGCGTGGCCAAAACTATCCGGGTTAAATCCAATAGTTGCTTTTTTCCCAAACTCTTTCTCAAAAAATTGCTGGGAGTAAAGGCTTTGGCGGACAAAAGACTCACCACTTGGTATATTACAATCAGGCTCAACCCACCATCCACCAACGAGCTCCCATCTTCCTTCTTTCACCCTCTTTCGTATCTCCGCAAACATCTGAGGGTCTACTTCCTTAATCCATTTATAGAATGAGGCAGAACTTTGAATAAAGGTAAATTGAGGAGTCTCCTTCATCCTCTTCAGGGCAGAACGAAATGTAGCTCTTATCTCTTCAGCTCCTTCTGACCACCTCCAGAGCCATACCGGGTCAATATGAGCATGTCCAATCATATGCAGAGTAATCTTCTTTATATCTTTTAATTCTTTCACTCCTTCTCCTTTCCGATTCTTGAGATCCTATCCCTGATTGAATCAGGGGCCTGTCCCTGCGAAAGCAGGGACTGAAAGGTGCAGGCTTGTCAGGAACAGGCTTTATTTTTTTATAGTAAACACCTTATCTGATGTATCACTTCCCGAAAGCAAGTTATCAGGGGTTGATGCAGAAACCTTTATCAAGTATTTATCACCGTCAGGAACAGATGATGTATCCCAAATGAACTCTCTTTCAGTTATGTCAAAAGCTAAGGGAATAAATGTCTTCCCCCCATCCTGACTATAGTAAAGAGAATATCTTAAGCTCATTGCTTCATCTTCAGAGCGAAGCCAGGAAACTTTCACCTTGCCGGTTAAGTCTTCTCCTCCGTTAGGAAATTTTATCTCAATAAGCGGTGGTTTGTATCTTTTGAAAGCCTCGGCATAGGCAGTTCCTTTATATAATTTTCCTTTGATTTTCCCTTCTACATAGCAAGGACCTTCCCTGAACGGCGGGAAAAATGGTGGGTAAAGAAGTTGATTGTCCTCATATGGGGTTATTATCAGGTCAATTTGGTTAACATCTTCAATTATTCTCCATTTATTAGAATAATATTCACCTTCTGGAGATTCCCAGTAGGCTAACCTCTCAATCGTAAATTCTTTTGTAGAGAAGAGAGAATGCTCGGCATTAATAAGAGAAAATATGGGAGCAATTATTTTATACTCGGGGGTAAATATTTGGTAAAATACCATCTCTATTGGATTTCTCCCATCTTCAGTGTCCACCTGGATGCTGAACCATTCATGCCCTATCCCCATACTGATTGCTTGAAGGCTGAAGTTTCCCCACTGATGGTCTTCCCACCCAATACCTTCTACCTCCTCAACTCTATCTTCAACCTTTATAGTTCCCTCAACTTTCATATTTGATAGAGAGTAGTAATAAGTAAATTCAGCAGGGTTAAGGTGGATTAAACCATTGTTATTAAGGATTAGTGGAGGCTTCCTTAAGTCCATTGATAAATCTACTTCTATATCCTTAAAATATACTTTTAAAATATAGGTAAAAGGTTTTCCCTCAATTTGATACCATTCATCAGGGAAATATTTTCCTTTATACTCAAGCCCCTGCCTGCCTTTCTCAGCGGACATAACTCCAGGCATAATCTCAGAGGTAAAGGTGCCGTTTGTATTATCAGCAAAAGCAATAAAGCGAGTATTGTATGTAAAATAATAACCTGCCCATAAACCATAAGATTTCCCTGTCTTTTTGCCGGTTAGGTGAAGATTAAAATACCACCATTCCATTTGAGCATCATCATGTCGCCCCTCATCAGCGGGAAATTCAAGGAGGTTGCCCGCGGCTAGGTAAGGATACTCTTTCCACTCTTTTTCTGCACCAGAGATGCTTACACTATGAACACGCACCCTAAGGGGTGCGGCTACCATAAAAAAGCTGCTGAGCAAAAACGCTATAATAATTTTTTCCCTGAAGTTCCCGGGTTTAAATAACACTACCCTTCCCTCCTGCTCCTTTATGAGCCATAACCTCTGGGCCAATTAAAATTGGCGATTACCGGAAGTTCAGGCTTCTGTCTGCTTCTTTTTAGAATTATAGCACTATATCATAGTATCGGTCAAGCCAACCTAAAAAGTAGTCTGTCCTCTTGAAATTTTTATCCTTTCCTGCTATGATAAGATAGATGATTAAAGGATTAGAAGATTGAGTTTTGGAGTGACACCCGTCAGGGTGTTATAGATAACAGGCTGACGCCTGTCATTCCTGGAGAAAGCGAAACTCAATGAACTCAATTTATCATGCTGGTAGGAGGGCATTCATACCCGATATTGTAGGAAAGGTCTCCTGACCAGAAATGTGGGAGAGGTCTCCTGACCAGAAATGTGGGAGAGGTCTCCTGACCTCGATTGTCGACATCAGGAGATGTCTCCCACCTGCCTAAAGGCACTCCTACTAACTCAAGTAACCCAAATGGAGCTCTACGACATGGATATTGAAAGGATTTTAGGGGAGGAGGGCTTAGTTGCTAAAAGTCTTAAACACTATGAGAAAAGAGAAGAGCAGATAGAGATGCTTAAGGCTGTAGAGCTGGCTATCTCTTCCTCAAGCCACCTTATTGTAGAGGCTGGAACAGGGGTGGGAAAGAGCCTTGCTTATTTAATTCCCTTCATCTATTGGGCAACAGAAGAAAAAAAGAGAGTAGTTATATCCACCTATACCAAGGCCCTCCAGCAGCAACTTGTGGAGAAAGACCTTCCTTTCTTAGAAGAGGCACTTAAGATTAATTTTAAGTTTGCCTTATGCTTGGGAGGACAGAATTATTTATGCTTAAGGAGATGTCTTCAGCCTGCTCTCTTAGGTCTCTTTGACTCAAGAAAGAAGGCAAATGAGATTAATAAGATTCTTAGGTGGCAGGAGAAGACAAAGATTGGTCTTAGAGGTGAACTCCCCTTTGAGCCAGAAGATGAAGTCTGGGATAAGGTGTGTCGGCAACCAGACCTCTGCCTGGGCAAAAGATGTCCTCAGCGAAATGATTGCTATTATAATAAAGCCAAGCAAAAGGAATATCGCTCACAAATTTTAGTCACTAACCACCATCTTTATTTTGCTAATCTTGCTTCAGGTGAGCAGGTGTTGCCTGACTTTGAGGCGGTGGTGTTTGATGAGGCTCAGACTCTGGAGAATGTAGCCACCAGTTACTTAGGGATAGAGGTATCTAATTTCAAAATAAAATACCTTCTTGATTCCATCTTTAACTCTCGGACAGGTAAGGGATTGCTTACCAGAATAGATACAGATAAGAAAAGAAGAGAGGATTTAGAGAAGGCATTGAATGAAGTTAGGTCGACTGCCGATATCTTCTTCTCTTCTTTAGATAAGGCTTTCTCCGCTGAGACGGAAGACAGAGGAAAGATGTCAGAGGACAGAAGCAAGATGTCAAATACTAAGAGAATCCGTAAGAAGGATTTTATTTATAACTATTTAGCGGAGCCACTATCAAGCCTCTCCTCTAACTTAAAATCATTACTTTCTGGTCTTAAAGAAGATGAGGAAAGGATAGAAGTTGAGGCTTTATTATCCGGCAGTAATAAGATAAAGGAAGACCTGGAGGCAATTATAAAGCAAAACCTAAAGGAGCATGTCTACTGGCTGGAGATAATAAAGAGACAGAAGTATTCCAAATATACCCTACATTCCGCCCCGATAAGTGTTGCTGATGAGTTTAAAAGAAAGGTGTTTGATAAAGTTAAGACTGTAGTCTTAACCTCAGCTACTTTAGCTACCAATGGTTCGTTTGATTATATTAAAGGTAGAATAGGATTAGAAAAGTGCCGGGAAGCTCTCCTTTTCTCTCCCTTTAACTATTCTCAGAATGTCTTTCTTCATATATCCACTTCCTCACCAGACCCCAAAGCCGAGGCAGAGTTATACGAAACTCATTTAATGAACCAATTAAAGGAGATTTTATCTATCACCGGCGGACGGACCTTTATTCTCTTTACTAATTTTAAGATGCTTAACAAGATGTATGAGAGATTAAAAGAAGAGTTCCCGGAAAACTGCCTTCTTAAGCAAGGAGAACTACCCTCCTACAGGTTAGTGGAGAAATTCAAAGAAGAAGGGACTTCTGTCTTGCTGGGAACTAATACTTTCTGGCAAGGGATAGATGTGCCTGGTCCAGCCTTAGAGTGTGTAGTCATAACAAAACTCCCTTTTGCTGTTCCTGATGAGCCACTTACCGAGGCTAAGATGGAGATGCTTCGGGAGCAAAATAAAAACCCTTTTATCCATTATCAGCTCCCCCAGGCAATTATTATGCTTAAGCAGGGATTCGGTCGTCTTATCAGAAGCAAAGAAGATAAGGGAATGGTAGCCATACTTGACCCTCGAATCAAGACTAAATTCTATGGTCAGGCTTTCTTAAAGTCTCTGCCAGCCTGCAAAGAGGTTACTGACTTAGAAGAGGTCAGAGAATTTTTTTCCAAAAATAGGAAGGGAAGAAAAAACCACGAATAAACACGAATAATAATATCAAATGCCAAAATCCCTGTCTGCGTTGCAACGCGACAGGCAGGCAAACGCCAAACAACATCTAACATCTAATGGGGTAAACCACAGATAGCCTACAGTCACCATGGCTCATAGCTGATGGCTCATTGCTCATGGCTCATAGCTCATAGGGAATAGGCAATAGGCAATAGGGAATAGGCTTCTACAGGGCTTTAGCCCATGGTTTACTTCTACCGCTTGTAGGGGTTTGATTTATCAAACCCGCAATTGACGGTTTTTAGGGCTTTAGCCCATATATAGAGACTAAAGTCCCTCTACCCTCGACTAAAGTCAGGTAGAAGGAGAACTAAGAATTATG
>Ga0210051_1001387_pt1 | contig 24285 bp, 23 predicted proteins | sample CryGey092014_all_FD_185464 | JGI IMG/M metagenome (GOLD analysis project Ga0210051, IMG submission 185464) | Groundwater microbial communities from aquifer - Crystal Geyser CG23_combo_of_CG06-09_8/20/14_all (SPAdes) (version 2) | ecosystem: Environmental > Aquatic > Deep subsurface > Groundwater...
TGAATGGAGAAGATCAAGCGGATTTTAATAATACAAATATTTGACAAATCGTATTATTTGTCATAAAATAGATATATGAAATATTTTGACTGGAATAGCCAAAAAAATGAAAAATTAAGAGCAGAAAGGGACATTGGCTTTGAGGACTGCTTGCTGGCGATTGAAGAAGGCAAAATTTTAGACATTTTAGAGCACAAAAACAAGAAAAAATATCCTAATCAAAAGATATTTGTTTTAGAGATTAGCGGCTATGCATATTTAGCGCCATTCGTGGAAGATAAGGATAAGGTATTTTTAAAAACTATTATTCCCAGCCGCAAGGCAACCAAGGAGTATCTGTTAAAAATTAAGAATAAATAGTATGAAATATTATGAGTTGGATCAGGAGGAAAAAAATATTTTAAATGATTTTGATAATAACGCGCTGCGGGGCGCGGCTGGCTTGAAATTGGCAAAATCCAAATACGAGCAATATGCCAAAGCGACTTTAAATAAAAGCAGAAATTTAAACATCAGGCTGTCAGAAAAAGATTTGCAGAAAATAAAAATTAAGGCATTGGACAAGGGCATCCCTTATCAGACTTTGGTTACTTCTGTGATCCACCGGTATGTTAACGATAAGGTGAGGATGGAGTTATAAGATAATTTTTATTTATGAATGGAGAAGATCAAGTTCAAGATGACATAAACGAACAGGAGCAGCGGCGGGAGTTTGAACGCGAACGGATGCGAGACAGGATGCTTAAAAAAGGCATGAGCGGCATAGCCGGCAAAGCATTGGGAGCGTCAGGCGCGGCCAGGTTAGCGGGGAAAGAGGGTTTAAACAAATTAAATAAAGCGCTGGGCAAAGGAGCGAAAAAAATAAAAGCTCAAGAACATAGCATGTCGGGTTGGATAGCGGCGCTTATTTTGGCGGTGATAAAAGATCTGCTGGACATCGGCACGATTGAGTTGGCGTCTTGGCTTGATTGGATAGTTGACATCGCCATTGGGGTGGCAATGTTTTATCTTTTTGGCAAAAGCATTAAATTGACCAGAAAGCTGATTACCTCGGGCGGGGCAATGATCGCCGAGATAATTCCAGGATTGGGCTTTTTACCGATCTGGACACTGGCAGTAGTTTATATGTATTTGAAATCAGAACAAAATAAAGAATAAAAATGTTTAAAAGAAATAAAAAATTTATGAATTTTGTATCAAAATTAAATAATTACGCGTTTATAGACAGCCAGAATTTAAATCTTGGCATTCGCAGTCAGGGTTGGGCTTTGGATTTCAAAAGGTTTTATGTTTACCTTAAAGATAAATATAAAATAAACAAAGTTTTTCTTTTTACTGGTTATGTGGCGGGCAATGAGGCGCTGTACACTTATATTAATAATTTAGAAAAAAAATTAAGCCAAAGAAAAACTCACCAACAAAAGTGATGAGTTTTTCTTATGTGAGAGGGAGTAACCTTCGGACCAACCCTTAGGTGTGCCCTCTCATCGTGATATAATTAATATAACATGTCTAAATATTTTGTCAAGCCCAAATCAAAAATATTTTTTATTTTAATTTTAGCTATTTTTATCATAGTCGGTTTGGGCGTGTTTGTCATAGGGGATGAGGTTTTTGCGCAGGACCAGCAGGCAAAAACACCCCAGGAGATATGTAAAGATGCGAGTGACATTTGGTTGCAAACTTACATCCCTGGGATAGGGCAGTGTGTCAAAGGTTTCCCAGAGTATCTAAGGGCGCTGTATAATCTGTTTATCGGCGTAGTTGGGATTCTGGCGGTAATTATAATTATGGCTGGCGGGTTCCAGTGGCTTTTAGCCGCCGGCAATACCCAAAGAATTTCCGGCGCCAAGACGACCATTATTTCAGCGATTATGGGTTTGGTCTTGGCTTTAATGAGCTATACTATGTTGAGTTTGATAAATCCAAAGTTAACTATTTTACAGTTGAGAGGGATAAAAAAGGTAACTCTAAAATTAGCATTAGGTAATTTTTGTCCTAAAGATGGAAAAAATATGGTGGCTGAATCTATTGGTCAATCAGTCCAAACAATCCCAGCAGACGCTTATAAAATATCAAGCAGTCAGGCAGAATGCGGAAAAACTTATTTTATACAAGGAGAAAAAGGCAATACATGTGACGGTACAAAATGTCCAGGATCAAAATATTGCTATGAGAGAATGTGCTTTGAGGAAAAAATTTTTGGAAAAATTTCTTGTCAAACCAACGATGGTAAATGTGTTGACTATGTGCATTTAAAAGCTTTATGCAAAAAGGGTAATGATTTTAACGTTGAGGAGGTAGGCAGTGATAATACTGATGAGAGAGATGTTAGTTTTAAAATTAAGCCTGATTATGCTGATATTTGTCTAGGCGATGGTGAATTAAAAGGGTTTTTTATGAGAATTGAAGTCAAAGATAATGGCAATGATGATGATCGTGGATTGGCATCTAGCTCAATAAGCGACGATGGAAATTATTGGCAGTCTAATGGGCCTTTAAATGGGTGCTATGACAAGGACCCCGACACTTTTTCTCCAGATGAATGGAATCAAGTTGTTCAAAACAAACAACTGCTTCCCATTGATATTTTTGAAGAAAACAAATTACCATTAGTCTATGATATTATTCTTGGGGAAAGGGAAGCATGGTCAGTGGAGCATGGTCATTGTAAATAATTTAAAAATGTAAAAATAGATGAGTATTAGAATATTAAAAGTTAATACAAAAATACGCTCTATCCAAGTTATAATATTAATATTGATAGGTATTTTTGGTTTATCTAAATCAGTCGGAGCCGTGGGCATTTGGAATTTATTAGGCGGCTTTGCGATTGCACAGTTGTTTTTAGTTATCAGCTGGATATTATATTTGCCAATTTACTTTTTCGGTTTTTTAGTTTCAGCGCTTTTAATACCATTAATGTTGTGGGTGGCGACATATAATAATTTTTTAACGCAGCCGGGTGTTCAGGAAGGCTGGATTGTGGTAAGAGATTTAGCCAATATGTTTATTGTTATAGGTGTCTTAGTTATTGCCTGTGGTACCTTATTTAAGATTGAAAGTTATAGTTACAAAAAATTATTGCCCAAATTGGTAATTGCGGCGATTCTCATAAATTTTTCCAAGTTCATAATGGGTTTTTTGATTGATATCAGCCAAGTGATTATGCTAACTTTTGTCAATGCTTTTAAGGGGATGGCAGCGGGCAATTTAATATATGCCATAGGTTTGGACAAAATTTTAGCTATGTCTACTTCATTTTCATCAGTTGTTCTTGGCGCGAGTGGCATGTTAACCCTGCTAGGATCTATGCTACTGGGTATTATTATTTTGATCGTCACAACAGGCATACTGCTAATAATAACAGTTTATCTGGTGGCTAGAATAATAGTGTTGTGGCTGGCGATAGTTTTATCTCCTTTGTTATTTGTTTTGCCGCTTTTTCCACAAGGACAGAAATTTTCCAGTCAGATTTGGGGAATGGTGTCAAAATATTTAATGACCGGCCCGTTTTTAGCTTTTTTCTTATGGCTATCTTTTTGGATAATGCAAAACACAACAGCAGGAGGAATGTCAGCCGGGTTTGACGCGAGCTTATTTAGCGGAGGCGCACAAAGTTTTCAGGCATTTTTTAGTAAACTTGGCAGTATAGATACGTTATTAAATTTTATATTGGCCATTGGTCTTTTAATAACAGCTTTGATGCTCGCCAGCCAAATGGGAGTGGCCGGCAGTAAAATGGCCGGGAGTTTTGCCGGGAAACTACAGGCGGCAGGAATTGGGACAGCACTGTGGGCGCCGAAAAGAGTATGGGGTGCTACAAAGCAGGGATATAACGAAATGACAACAAAGTTATTAGAAGAAAAAGGTAAGCCAGTGGGTGTCGGAAGAAAAATTCTTTTTGCAGCCCTTAATTCCGTAGCTGCCGTTCGAGGGTGGGATATGCGCAGTAAAGAATTATCAGAAGGAGCAAAGAAAGTTGCCGCTGCTGGAGGTAGAGAAGTCACTGAACAGTTTAGAACATGGAAAGCTGATAAATGGTATAAACCATGGGCTAGAAGGGTTAGAGTAAAAATTCCTTATCGGCAACAAGTCAGAAGCGCGGCAGAATCTCAATTTACTAAAGATTTTATTGGATTGGATAGGAATCAGAAGGCAGAAATAGCGGCCGCATTATATGGGGCAAAAGATGAGGATAGCCGAGATCGTTGGAGGGCATTAATAAAAGTGGCAGGTCACGAAGGACATGTAGATGATATTTTAGCTAATCCCATTTTTAGAGAGGCGGTTAGAAAGAAGAAAGGAGTGAATTTATCTTATGGAGAATATATTAATAAAAAAGGACAGAAACGTTTTAAGTATAATTATGGAGTGGTGAACGATTTTTTTGCAGAGACATTAGGAGATACACAGGATGGCTTAAGGTTGTTAAAGGAGATGGAAGATATAGGCAAATTGTCAGGCCATGATGAATATGGCGGTCATCAGCGATATGAAGGAGGAGTATATAAAATGAATAGGGGTAAAGAAGCATTAAGTGCGGCAAAAGGTGAATTTAATAAAACGGCCGGTAGAAGCCGATTTGCTAAATCTCCCCATGATTTTATGGAATTAGGGGAAGGCGTAGTTTATTATACGGATGAAAATGGGATTTTGCAGAGAGACGAGAATGGATTTAAGGCTTTAGGAATGGATGATTTTCATAAGAATAATTTTCTGGGCACATTTGCTGGTGATACTGCTGGTCATACAAAGGAACATACGCAACAGAGAAATTTGTCATATTTTTTAGGAGGTAGTGGTGATGTAAGTAATTTAGATAAGCAAGGCTATGCTCATATAGATGAGGATGCGTTAGGAAGATTTAAATATGCTTTAGAAAATGCACCTGATATACTGCATGCTGCTTATCAGAAGGGTGGCGGTAAGAAGGGAGAACTTAAATTTATATATCATAACAAGGATGGCAAGGTAGTAGAGAAGATAGAGAACGAAGAAGCATTGCGCAAGTTTATTAGTGGAGAATTAGGAACTGAAGTAAAGGGGCAGGTTTTATATGAACAAGGGCTTAAGAATGTTACTAAGACATTTAAAAATGGGGAATATGTGTCTGATGTTGGTACGCGGCCAGAAGAGGAAAAGGGTGGGACAGACACCGAAGAAAAAATAATAGAGAGAAAGACGCAGATTAACAGGGAAGAAAGAGAATTAGAGGATATTAAACAAGATACAAGTCTTTCTCCAGAAGCAAGAGAAAAGAAGTCAGGGGAAAGACGGGATTCGGCAAGACAAAAGGAAGACGAGATAGCTGCTTATTTACAGCCAGCAGTTGCTGACAATATGACTAGGGGTTTGAACCAGGATGGCTTTGTGATTAATCCAGATTCAATCAGGAATTTAGGTGATACTTTAGCTAGTGCGGTACAGGATGCTCTAAAAGGCGTTGAGACAGGTACAGCTGATTTTACAAAAATATCTGATGTTTTAAGGGATGTGGCCAAACAACTTAAAAATGAGAAAAATAGAATCCCACTTAATAATTTAAGTGATAATATTGTTCTTGGGAAGATAAGGGCGACTGATACGGAGACTCAAAAGGCTTTCTTGGCGCGGCTAGATAAGATAGCGGAGAATTTAGTAAAAGCTAGTTTTAGGGGGCAAGAGGCTAAGAAAAAAGAAAAAGAATAGGTTAAATATGATAATTTATGAAGGATTTTATACAAGAATTAAATAGTTCCACAGATATTTATCCATTAGCTGATGGAGCGATTATGATACCCATATATCAAATAAATGATTTGGATGTAGATAAGATGGGAAATGAGCAAGTATTAGAAGGTATAAAGAATTTAGTGGTTGATATTATGTTTAATAGTGATATGGGAGATGGGAACGAAGTTTATTTAAAATTAATGAAAAAATTAGGGCAGTTTCCAGAGCTGAAAAAAGAGCAGAAAGTTGGCAATAAGTATAGTATTATTTTAAAATATCTAATTTGGTTTACCTTACCTTTAAGGACAGATAAGGAGGCAGCAGAGATATTGAAGAATGATTTATTACTTGGCTTAAAAAGCAAGGTAGATGTTTATGAAATGATTTACCAAAGGTTATATTTATATAATGATGACATCAGTGGCGGCTTGCAGCGGCAATTAATGCTCAGCGCTTTGAGGGAGAATAGTGAAAAACTAGGCAGTAAGGGAATAGACATAGAGGGTAGTAATATAGACCAAGGACCATATATAAAAAATTGGCTGTTAGATTATGATAGATTTGCGGTCAAAGTAGAGATTAGAGGAGAAGTAGAGAAAATAACTTATATTAACCAAAGTCCTAATGTAAGAAAATTAGATAAGGTTGAAAGAGATATTTTATTGAAAATTTTGAAGATTTATGATTCTTTGCGTTATGGGGCAGTGATACCGAGTCCTTATATACAGCTTTATTCTGTGGATGAGAAAGGTGAACGAGTGGTAATAAGAGATGAAAAATTAAGTCCAAGAAAAGAATTTGAGCCAGAGAAAATAAAAAGACCTATAGAAGAAGCAATAGATATTTATACAAAGCGCGGACAATCATCGGAGAGCCCGATAAACATTCAAAATCTTCAGGGGGGTGAAGAATTGGGCAAAACTGAGAATTTATTGGAAGTCTCTTTTAAGAGATTTTTGACTGGTAATTTTGTAAACATGGTAATGGAGAAAAAAGATTCTTTACAAAAGTCCGGGGGAAAAGATTTTAGAAGTTTAAGAAATAATTTTTACCACGCTGTTAATAATGGGCAGAAAGAAGAGGCAGTGGCAACACTTTTGGCCTTGGCGGAAAACGGGCAGATCAGAGCCGCCTTTGGCGACGATGAGAGATTTGTTAAGTTTTGGGGAGGATATTTAGAGAAGAATACCCCTCTGTCCCCGATTTACATCGGGGACACCTCCCCTAAATTAGGGGAGGAGGATGTGGTTGCGCGTTTTGAAAATGATCCAGCCGGGGCGAAGTTTTTGGCCATGTTCTTTAAATATATTTTAGAGCAGCGGCTGAAGCTGTCAGCAGAACAGGCGGTAATGATGGGTGTGATAGTGAGTAATCTGGCAAGGAGAGCCGGTGAGCTGGAATACCAGGAGATGGCGTATGGTGATATGGAGACTCAAAAATTCCGGTGGAATTTTTGAGGAGTTTAAGTGGAATTGCTAGATAATTTCCAAGATACAAGATACAAGAAACAAATAAATTTCAATTTTCAAAAACCAAATTTCTATAGATTATTTAAAGTTTGTAATTCATGGGGTCTAAAAAATTATTAACCACAACTAAATTAGCCGTATTCAGGGGCAAAAAAGTGAGGAGGACTATTCAAAATAATGAATGGTGGTTTTCGGTTATTGATATAATAGAGGCATTGACAGATAGTATAGATCCAAATGATTATTGGTATCGGCTTAAAAAAAGAGAGGCAGAGACAAGTGGAGTTCAGTTATCGACATTTTGTCGACAACTGAAATTAGAATCATCGGATGGCAAGAAATATTTGACTGATTGTGCTAATACAGAAGATATTTTTAGAATCATTCAGTCTATTCCATCACCCAAAGCAGAACCATTTAAGCGCTGGCTTGCCAGAGTCGGCTATGAGCGTATAAAAGAAATTGAAGATCCAGAGTTAGCCACCAAGAGAACTAGGGCACTATACAAAGCCAAGGGCTATTCTGATTCATGGATAGCCAAGAGGATGCGGGGGATTGAAGTTAGGGAGACATTAACAGATGAATGGGATAAAAGAGGCATAAAAGAGCAAAGAGAATACGAAATTTTGACGGCTGAAATTTCTAAAGCTACTTTTGATATGACACCAAGTCAGTATAAAAAGTTTAAGAATTTGAAGAGAGAAAATTTGAGGGATCACCTGGATGATTTGGAATTAATTTTTACTATGTTAGGGGAAGCGTCAACTACTGAAATTGCCAGAGTTAAAGATACCAGAGGTTTTCCGGAAAATAAAAGCGCTGCTCAAAAAGGCGGTAAAATAGCTGGTGATGCCAGAAGAAAATTGGAAAAAGAAACTGGTAAGAGGGTGTCTAATAAAAGGAATTATTTAAAGACACCACCGAGCAGAAAGCTGATGATGTGAATTGTTTTAGTTAAGAATTAATTTATTAATTTTAGAGTGAGTTTATTATTTTGCGGTAATTTGTTATAATACATTAAAGATTATTTTTCATGCCGGGCAATGTTTTACAAGACGAAATAGTAGTCAAAACCAAGGAGGGTGTTTTTAAATTATTAAAAAACGGGCGGCTGGTTGATCTGCCGAGCGAGGCATTAATGGCGCCGGCGGATGATTTAACAACGCAGGAGATGGCAGAAGAAGTTGCCAAGATGAGCGAGGCGCTGAAAGAGAAACCAGCGGCAAATTTTTATTTTGATGTTAATGACGAGCATGAGGCAAGGCGCTTAACCAGTAAAAATGAAGAGGACAAAAACAGGGCGATCAAACAGCATATTAAAAAGATCGTGGATGAAATTTTGAAACAGCTAAATTTGGCAGGCGGGGCGATGCTGATGACCCAGCTACAAAATATTATTATCTCCAGGCTAAAAGACGTCAGGAGTTTGGCTGAAACAAGGGAGACCCTTTTAAGACAAGGTTTGGCTACAGATGAGGCGAGTGAACTTATAAATTTAATAGAACAAAAAAGGGCTCAAGTGGAAGAGCTGATAAAAACTGGTAAAATACCAATAGTAGCCGAAGCGTCAAAAGATGAAAGCATTGAACCGTCTAAACAGGTTTCTTTAGTGGTTGATACTAGGGCAGAAGAAGTAAAAAAGGACAGGCTAAAAGAAAAAAAGATGGCAGTGGAAAAAAAGTTGGATATGCAGGGAGTAAAATATGACCAGGGGCATCAGGCAGTGGCCGGTGAAGAAATTGCCCATCATATCACGGTCGGTCCGGTAGATGAGATTAGACAGCTTTCGCTTAAGGAGTTTAGAAGATTGGGCGCTAATCCCAGAGAAGCGGCAGAAAGGCTGTTAGAAAAGATTGGGCTTTTAGAAGATGAGTCATTGATAAAAAAAGCAGCAGGCATAAAAGCTTGGCATGAATCAGAGGTTTATCAGGCGTATCTTTCAATCGGGGCGGTTAGTATGAGCCAAAAAAAGCCGGTGGAACAGGTGATTCGCGAATTTAGAGCGGCCGACAAGCCGTATTTAGCGCCAGAAGAGTTTAATGTCGTGGCGGATTTGAATAGGAAATTGTTATATTAATTTTAAATTTTAAATTCTAAATTTTAAAACAATTTTAAATGCTTTAATTTTTAATTTTAAAACATCAGTAAATTAATCGGTTTTAAAATTAAGACATTTAAAATTAGATATTATTTTAAAATTTAAAATTTGTTATTTAAAATTTTTTAAGATTTTATGGATCATTTTGTAGCGCCACAATTTATTGATGTGGAAGACAGGATTATCGGGCCGATAACCACGCGCCAATTTATTATTATGGTTATCGGCGGCGTAGTGATTTTTGCTGCTTATAAGATTCTTGATACCGCTGGATTTATACTGCTGGCTTTAATCACTGCCTTGGCGGTTATTGTTTTTGGTTTTGTGAAAATTAATGGCAGGAGATTCCATGAATTTGTGGGCAGTATAGTGGAAGCGATAAAGAGGCCAAAAGTTAGAGTCTGGTATAAATATGTGCCAATCAGCGAAGTTATGGCAGACGGCAGAAATAAGCCGCTTGATACAATTAAAACTGATTTTGTGCCAAGGCAGTCAATCCAACCAAAAAAATTGAGAGATTTGGCATTAATTGTGGATACTGGCGGAAGATATCAGGGATAACAATTTTAAATTTTAAAATCCAAATTTTAAAACAATTTTAAATGCTTTAATTTTAAAACATCAGTAAATTAATCGGTTTTAAAATTAAGACATTAAAAATTAGATATTATTTTAAAATTTAAAATTTAGGCTTATTTTAAAATTTAGAATTTAAAATTGTTATTTATGCCGGCAAATAAAAAGCAAAAAACAAAAGTTGCCACCCAGCAGTATATTGATATTGCTGAAATTCATGATAATACGGTGATTCTTAAAGACAATACTTTAGTGGCTGTGCTTTTGGTGTCGTCAATAAATTTTGCTTTGAAATCAGAAGAAGAGCAGAATGCCATTATCCAAGGTTATATTTCTTTTATTAATTCATTGGGTTTTACCATTCAAATAGTAATTCAATCAAGAAGGCTGAATATTGACAATTATTTAGAGCAGTTAAAAATAAAAGAGCGCGAGCAAACTAATGAACTCTTAAAGATCCAGATTAAGGAATACGGCGATTACGTGGGGGAACTGGTGAAGTTGGGGGATATTATGTCAAAAAGGTTTTATGTGGTTATCCCTTATAACCCGCAGGAAGGCACAAAACAGCAGGGGCTTTTTGGGCGCATGTTTAATTCTTTTAAAGTGGTTAAACTGGTGAGCATCAAGAAGGAAAAATTTGCCAAATACAGGGCAGAACTTGAGAGGCGGCTGAATGCCGTGCAAAGCGGGCTGTCTTCCATGACGGTGAACAGCCAGCAGCTTGATACGCAAAGTTTAATTGAGCTTTATTACAATAGCTACAATCCGGAAGTAGCCGAGAGACAAAAAATGGAAGAAGTGGGGAAATTGAGAGTGGAGTAAAATAATTTTAAATTTTAAATTATAAATTTTAACACAATTTTAAATGATTTAATTTTTAATTTTAAAACATCCGTAAATTAGTCTGTTTTAAAATTAAGACATTTAAAATTAGATATTATTTTAAAATTTAAAATTTGTTATTTAAAATTTTTTAAGATTTTATGTTTAATCCAGCGGAAATACAAAAAAAGATGGATAGAGAAACTCAAGCAAAAACAGCGGAGGGCGATTTTGGCAGTGAGCAGGCCAAGAGTGAACTGGAAAAAGAGGCTTTGGAAGCAGAAAGGATTTATCGCCAGGGGATAACTAATTTGCGCGATCTCATCGCGCCGTCAGCGATGAGGGTTGATTCAAACTGTCTGGAATTGAACGACAAGTTTGTCGCCACTCTTTTTGTGACAACCTATCCAAGATATATTTCTGTCGGCTGGTTTGAGCCGGTGATTGATGCAAGCCTGACCATGGATATTGCCATGTATTTTTATCCTATTCCTTCAGGCATAGTTCTCAAGCAATTAAAAAAGAAAATCGGCAATATTGGGGCGCAGCTGATGTCAGACAAAGAAAAAGGGGCGCCCCGAGACCCTTTGCAGGAAACTGCTTTTCAGGATATTGAAAAGCTGCGCGATGATCTCACCCAAGGCATTGAACACTTTTTCCAGTTCGGCCTCTATATCACAGTTTATTCCAATACGAGAAAAGAACTGGAAGAGGCGATGGAGAATTTGGAGACAATCATTGGTTCCAAGCTGATCTATACGCGACGTTCAATTTGGCAGAGCGAACAGGGCTTTAATTCAACCTTGCCCTTGGCCCGCGATGACATCAAAGTTTATGCTAATTTAAATACCTCGCCAATTGCTTCTACTTTTCCTTTTGTTTCTTCGGAATTATCAAGCGATGAAGGAGTTCTGTATGGCATTAACCGCCACAACAACAGCTTAATTCTGTTTGACAGATTTTCGCTGCAAAATGCGAATACCGTAGTTTTTGCCACCTCTGGCGCTGGTAAAAGCTATGCCATTAAGCTTGAGGTGCTCCGTTCAATGATGATGGGCACGGATGTGATTATTATTGACCCGGAAAGAGAATACCAGTATTTGTCAGAAGCAGTCGGCGGAACTTACATTAATATCTCGCTTAATTCAGAAAGCAGAATTAATCCTTTTGATTTGCCGAGAAAGACTGATGACGAGAACAGAACAGGAGATATTATCCGCTCGGCAGTGATTACGCTTAAGGGATTAGTCAGACTGATGATTGGCGAGGTCAGCCATGAGGAAGACTCGCTTTTAGATAAAGCCTTACTGCAAACTTATGCTAAAAACGACATTACGCCGGAAGCAGATTTGTCGCAAATTACTCCGCCAACCATTTCTGATCTGCAGGAAGTTTTAAATGGCATGGAAGGCGGCGATGAGCTGGTTCAAAAGCTTGAAAAATATACCAGCGGCACATTTGCCGGGTTGCTTGACAACGGGACTAACATTAATATAGACAACCAACTGGTTGTTTTCTCGGTGCGCGATTTGGAGGATGAACTGCGGCCGATTGCCATTTACACCATAGTGAATTTTATTTGGAATATTGTCAGAAGCGAGATGAAAAAAAGGATTTTGGTGGTTGATGAGGGCTGGTGGCTGATGCAATATGAAGATAGCGCTAAATTTATTTATGCTTTGGCTAAAAGATGCAGAAAATATTATCTGGGTCTGACAACTATTACCCAAGATGTCAATGATTTTCTAGGTTCGCCCTATGGTAAGGCGATTGTGACCAATTCGGCTATGCAGCTGCTGCTGAGGCAGTCAACAGCGGCGATTGACGTGGTGGCCCAAACTTTTATGCTGACTCAAGGTGAAAGGTATTTGCTTTTGGAAGCCGGGGTAGGGGAAGGCATATTTTTTGCCGGCTCAAAGCATGTGGCGATTAAAGTTGTGGCATCATATACTGAAGACCAGATTATTACCACTGACCCAAGACAGCTGCTAGAAATACAAGAGGCTAAGGAGGAATTTAACAGAGAGCGGGAAGGAAAACAATTATAAATTTTAAATTTTAAATTTTAAAACAATTTCAAATTATTTAATTTTTTAATTTATGCTAAATAAAAAAATATTAATAATAGTGGTAGGAGTTGTAGCGGTGATAGTGATAATTTTTATTAGCTGGATGATTTTTAGTCAGGATGAAGCGGTAGAAGTGGTGCCAGAAACTGAAGTGCCGGTAACGGGGCAGCTGCCGGGCGAGACAGAAACTGGTTTGCCTGAAGCAGGCACAAAGAAAAGCGCACTGACGGCTGAAGAGCAGGATAAGGCGGCTATTATTAATACAGTTAAGTTTTTTGTGGGTATGCTTGGCACATATTCGCCAGATGCAAAGTTCCAAAATATTACTGATTTGAAATCAATGATGACGAACAAAATGATGGACTGGGCAGATGAGTTTGTCAGAAATAATTTGCCCAATATTGAAAATCAGAGTGAGAGCGTGACAACCACTGTTTTTAAAACAGAGATTTCAAGTTACAGTAGCCAGAGCGCCAAAGTAACGGCCAACACTCGGCGAGATAAGATAAATCAGGAGGGGCAGAAGCTGATTAGCCAAGAAGCTGAAGTTGAATTAATAAAAATTGGCGAGAAGTGGTTGGTGGATAAAGTGGCGTGGAAGTGAAAATCAATTAACAGGGAACAGGGGGGTTTTAATAATTTTAAATTATAAATTTTAAATGAATTTTAAATGTTTTAATTTTAAAATTTATTAATTGAGATTTGATTTAAAATTTAAAATTTGTTATTTAAAATTTTTTAAGATTTTATGTTACCGACTTTAGACTATAAAAGAATATTGCTCGCGATTTTGCTTGTCATCATAAGCATTGGTCTTTTGTTTGGTATTATTTGGCTTATTTTTTTAAGGCAGCCGGTAGAACAGCCGAGTCAGAATGAGCCGACAGCTGGTTCAGGAGGAAATTTGCCGGATATCGGAACTGGAGAACCTGGCGGCGTGATTAGCCCAGGAGGAACTTTGCCAGGCAGTACTGGCAATGAACCAATTGGTGGAACAAATGGTCAGACAGGGCAGGAGCTGGCACAAATGTCTGAAGTTGCCCGTGGTTCCTTGACTAAGGTGTACAATCTGGCGGAAGTGCCAATCGATGAAGTTACTTTGGCTAGCAGTGGTTTTAATTATTTAAGCGGAGAGGACAGTAAATTTTATCGCCTGTCTTTTGACGGCAACAACCGTTTGCCGCTGGCAACCGAAGCTTTCCCCTATGTAGATCGAATAACCTGGTCAGCTGATGGCGCAAAGGCTATTTTAGAATATCCTGACGGGGCAAATATTGTTTATGATTTTACTAAAAATAGAAAAGTAACCTTGCCCACCGGGGCAGAGGGGTTTAGTTTTGATGCCAGCGGAGATAATATCGCCTATAAATTTATTGGTTCTAGAGAAGAGGATAATTGGCTGGTAGTGAGTGATAGTCAAAATATCGGAGCGGAAGCCATTGAACCGTTGGGAGATCAGGGCGATAAAGTGGAAGTGGCTTGGTCACCGGCCGGACAGGTGGTGGCGCTTTATCATGACTCAATTGGCCTCAATAGGGAGGAAGTATTCTTTGTTGGCCACAAGGGCGAAAATTTTAAATCCATGGTAGTTGAGGGATCAAATTTTTTTGGTAAATGGTCGCCCGACGGCAAAAAAATACTTTATCATGTGATAAATTCAGTGAGTGACTATAATCCAGTGCTGTGGATAGCTGACGCGGCCGGAGAAAATATTGGCAATAATAATTTTAATTTAGGTATTATCACCTGGGTGGACAAATGTGTTTTTAGCGGGAACAATAAAGTTTATTGCGCCGTGCCAATTGAACTCAAAGAAGGGGCAGGACTGTATCCAGAATTACTCGCTGACAGCGCCGATGTCTTTTATGAGATTAATTTAGATACCGGACTTAGCAAACTGATTGCTTTTCCAGTGATGAGTGAAGAGCTGAGCGAATTTCAGGTAAAAAAATTATTTATTTCGGACGACGGCAGTAAACTTTATTTTTGGGATGCGTTTACCCAGGGGCTGTATTATCTGAGATTAAAATAAATTTTTTCCGCTAAGTTTCATTTATTAGTTATTTTGTTGAATTTATATGACCAATGGGCAATACATAATTTTTGCGTTTGTTTCAATTCTGCTTTTAGCCAGTATTTTTTTGGTTTGGATCATCAGCGATTTTGGCAATAATAATGAGAGTTTGCCACTGTCAAACACAAACGCTAACAGCCAAAGCGATAATTCAAGGACGGATCCGTTAATTACCTCAACCAAAGAGCTTTATGGCTCCCTCATAAATGAAAATGACCCGGTAAGGGGAAGCGGCGCGGCCGGGCTGGTAATTTTAGAATTTGGCGATTTTGAATGCCCCTATTGCCAGACGGTTTTTCCTAATTTAGTGAAAATTTTGTCTGAATATCAGGGTAAGGTAAAGTTAGTTTGGAAAGATTTTCCAAACCCATCGCATTTGAATGCTCGGGATGCAGCCCTGGCGGCCAGGTGTGCGGGCGATCAGGGTCAATTTTGGGAATATCATGATTATTTATTCGCTAATCAGGCTGAGCTGTCACGCGAGATGTACAACCAAATTGCGCTTGAACTTAGGCTTAGTTTGAGCCAGTTTAATAAATGTCTTGATGGCCAAGAAAAAATTGAGCTGATTGGGCAAGGTTTAGAAGATGGGCAAAAATTAGGAGTGGATGCCACGCCCTATATTTTTATTGGTAACAAGCAATTTAATTATGCTTTGAGCTATGAGGAGCTGAAGGGGGCGGTTGAAGAAGAGATTAGAAAATAGAAATTAAAATTTAGGAATGCAAAAAGCCGCTTGAAACGGCTTTTTGCATTATAAAAGATATTTTATTTCTTAACAGATTCTATAATTTTAGCAAATATTTGAGGGTGTTTTTGGGCAAGTTCGGAAAGGACTTTTCTATTGAGCTCTATTTTTTTAATTTTTAAGAGGTTAATAAATTGGGAGTAGCTTAAATTATAATGGCGGACGGCGGCATTCAGGCGGATTTGCCATAAGGCACGGTTGACCCGTTTCTTTTTTCTGCGGTCGGCAAAAGCATGAGCGCCGGCTTTATGGGTGGCAGTGATGGCTTGTTTAATAAGATTTTTACGGCCCCATTTATAGCCTTTAGTTTGCTTAAAAATCCTTGTCCGTTTTTTAATATGTAAAACACCGCGTTTTACTCTGGGCATAGAATATGAATTATGAATAATGAATTATGAATTATGGGTTTATTTAATAAGACTTTTGATTACCTTAGCATCAGAATTTGATAAGGTCAAGTCTTGGCGCTTGTTTCTCGTAGCCTTGCCAGTGGCTTTGGCATTAAAATGATTTTGGCTTTGTTTGATTTTTTTCACCTTGCCTGATTTGGTTATTTTAAAGCGCTTGGAAAATGATTTAATGGTTTTGGATTTTCTTTGCATAGATTTAAATTAATTTTTAGTAACGGTGGCTGTTATCTGCCCGTTAAGGGAGGCAACTGGTTGAATGATTTTGGTGTTTTTTCCCAAAGACTCAATAAATTTTTTTATATTGTCTATGGCCAGGGATTTATTGGTCCGTTCGCGGCCTTTTAAGATAATGTCAATTTTTACCTTGTGGCCGTCGGCGATAAATTTTTGAGCTTGTTTTTGTTTGGTTTCCAGGTCTTTGCCTTTGATTCTGAATGATAATCTGATGGCTTTAAGTTCAATTGTTTTTTGGTGAGCTTTGGCGCGCCTATTTTTTTTCTCCGTCTCATATTTATATTGGCCATAGTTCATAATTCTGGCGACTGGCGGATTAGCCTTGGGGCTGACTTCAACCAAATCAAGTTCAGCCGCCCGCGCTTTTTTTAAACCGTCAATGGTACTCATCACTCCTAATTGGTTGTTATGTTCGTCAATCAGAAAGACTTGGGGTATTTTAATCCGCTCATTTATGAGGAAATGTTTGAAAGGGTCTTTTTGGGGTTTGGGTCGGCGGTATCTTCTTTGCATTTAAATCAAGGTGTAGGTCGTTCAAACAGTCCACTGGACTGTTTGAACTGGTGGAGACGGTGGGGATCACACCCACGTCTTGAATTAGTAATAATAATTTTCTACTAACATAGCTTGTTTTAGAATTTCAAACTAGAAGTAAAAAACAAACAAAAAATCTAATTTAAAGTTTGGCAAACTTTCAATTAACTCACCCAAACAATTAGTTAATCTACACCCGAATAAATGACACCTAGATTCATCGCACAGGTTTTGATGGCTAGATGGCAGTAGTTTTAAGCTACTACAGGAGCCAAGCTAGGAACAGCAAAAGCGTTAACTAAAGCGTTCCCCACTTTGGCCAATATATTTTTGACACTTATATGTGTGGATATTTTATTCAGATATCCAACTGAGTTAGCAATTATTATTAATGAGCTTCAATCGAATTTAAACGTCCCCGTGAATCAAAATGCAAAACCCAATTAACCCTCCCATTCGGCGGGCAGGCAGGGGACAAGGATTGAGTTTCGCAATGATTATAAATAATTATAGGGGATAATTGTAGTTTAGTCAAGGTATTTGACAAATTATTTATTATCTGTTATACTACCTATAATTAAGAGTTTGGATAGCTTTTTAGCTAATTTTAGCTAAATTTTATGACTGATAATATTTTAGAAAAAATCATAGAACTGCAAAAAGACCAAAGAAAGGCAGAAATTAACCCCAAAGAATTGGTCAATTTTTTATTGTCTGAATTAAATAATCGCGAAAGGGAAGTATTAAATGCTCGTTATGGATTAGTGGAGGATAACTGCCAAACCCTAGAAGCGATTGGTAAAAAATATGGCATTACCCGTGAAAGAGTGCGCCAAATTGAAAATAATGCTTTAGACAAGGCTTTAGTCAAACAAGGTAAAGACGAAGCGCTGGCAGAATTAGCGTCGGTAGTAGTCAAAGAAATTAATAAGGGCGGTTATATCAGGCAAGAAGATAATTTACTTAATGATCTGCTCGGCAATAGTGCCGAATTTAAAGTTGATAAAAATTGCTTGAAATTTATTTTTAGTAAATTTTTAACCAGCCAGATTGAGCCAGTTGATATATTATACACTGAAAGAGCTTGGCAGATAAAAGATAGGGATTTGGGGTATTTTCCAAAATTAGTAGACGGGATCAGAAATGTTTTAAATCAAAAAAATCAGCCAATGCATTTGTCGGAAATTTTGGCAGAGTTGGAAAAAGAAATAGCGGATGAGAAATTAAAGGGGCTGATTTCAGAAATTGAAGATTGGCAGAGCGCCGTTGATTCATATTTGGAAGTCAGCAAACATTTTAAAAAGAATTTGTTTGACAAGTGGGGTTTGGCGCATTGGCGCAGCGTTAATCCCAAAAGGATGAGGGATAAAATTCATTTGATTTTACAGAAATATGAGAAGCCTTTGCATTATAAGCAAATTGCCGAGCATATTAACCAGGAGCAGTTTGATGCTAAACGCGCTCATCCGGCCACTATCCACAACGAGCTGATTTTAGATGACCGCTATGTGCTGGTGGGCAGGGGCATTTATGCCCTGGCCGAATGGGGCTATAAGCCGGGAGTGATTGCAGAAGTAATCAGGGATATACTCCAGGGAAGTGGCACGCCCCTAACCAAAGGGGAAATTATGAAAGAAGTTTTGAAGCGCAGAATGGTCAAAGAAGGGAGTGTTAATTTAATACTGTCTAACAGGGAATTATTTGAGAAATTATCAGATGGCAGATACCAAGTAAAAGCTTAATTTTATCTGACTAAAACCGTTGAAGAAGGGCGTTCTAAACGCCCTTCTTTAAATGGCTATTTTGATAATCAAATATTAAAATGGTATAATATAGTTAGGATAATTGCGATTAAGAGATAGTATAATCATAAGTTTTTGCTAGATAATTATAATAATAATATTTAAAGCTACGATTATGGATTTTACGCAGATAATTTCCAATTTACAGGAGTATGTTATCCAATTAGGCGGCAGAAAGCCGTATGAAATAATGCTGAAACTATTTTTGGACGGCGGCTGGATTATTTTTGCGCTGGCGATGATCTGGGGGTTATTTGAGGTATATATGAATTATATCAAAGACAAGTATGCGGCAAAAATTAAATGGGCGCTTTTGGCCATTGATATCCCCAAGGAAAATTTACAGTCAACTAAAGCAGTGGAGCATATTTTTGCCGCCATGTGGCCTTTTTTGGAGTCAATTAATTTGGTTGAAAAATATATTGATGGCGAATTCCAACTGGCTTTTAGTTTGGAAATCGTGAGTATCGGCGGCTATACCCAATTTTTAATACGCGTGCCAGTGACTCACAAAGATATTGTGGAAGCGGCAATTTACGGCCAGTATCCAAAAGCAGAAATTACCGAGGTAGAAGATTATGTTTTGCGCTATAAAGATTTGAGATTTCCATCTGATGACTATGATTTATGGGGCACGGAGTTCGGGCTGACAAAGCGATCGCCTTATCCCATTCGCACTTATCCTTCATTTGAACACACCTTAACGCAAACTTTTGCTGATCCAATAGCCTCGTTTTTGGAGGTGTTTAGCAAGATTAACAAGGATGAGGAATTGTGGCTGCAGTTAGTGATCACGCCCATTAAGGATGACTGGAAAGAAGAGGGTTATAAGATTATTAATAAATTAATTGGGGTAAAGGCTGAAAAGAAGAAGGGCATATTTGATCTCTTTTTATCTCCTTTCAATTATCTCGCAACTTTAACGGAAGAGCTTTTTGTTTACGGCATTGGCTATGAGCCGGGCAAAGTTGAAGGGTTAAAAAAAGATGAGTTTCAAGGGCCGCCCAATAAAATGCTTTATTTAACGCCAGAGGAACGCAACGCGGTTGTTGGCATTACTACTAAAATTAGCAAGCTGGGATATCAGACAAAGATGCGGGCGATTTTTGTCACCCAAAAAGGAAAAATGAACAAACCTAAAGGAGCGGCCGCGCTCATTGGCGCCTTGCAGCAGTTTTCAGCGCTTGATTTGAATGCTTTTAAGCCGATTATGAAAACTTTTACTAAAGCCAATTATTTTTTTGTGGAGAGAAGGGTGATTGCTAAGCAGAATAGGATTTTGAGGAATTATAAATCAAGAAGCCAAACTTATGGTTGGGGCAAGGGCTTTGTTCTAAATATTGAGGAGCTGGCGACAATCTTTCATTTTCCAGTGCCGGAAGCCGTCAGGGAAAATGTCAAGCGGGTAGAGGCTAAGAAAGAAGCGGCGCCAGTTAATTTGCCGGATACAATTTACGAAGAAGATCAGGTAATGAAACAAATGGCACTGGACGAGCAAACGGCAGAGACAGCTCCAGCAAGGCAGAGTGAAAGTGCTAAAGCTGAACCGCCCGGTAATTTACCCATATAAATTTAAGAAGTATGAATGATAATGACGTAACATATTTTGCGGAAACAAATTTTCGTAACGAACATAGAAAATTCGGCATTAGACGTGATGACCGGCGCCGTCATTTTTATGTGGTGGGAAAAACCGGTATGGGCAAAACAGTCATGCTGCAGAATATGATTATTCAGGATATTCAGCGCGGCGAGGGTTTAGCCGTGGTTGATCCACACGGAGAGTTGATAGAGGAAATCATCGGCTCAATTCCGGCTAATAGGATTAATGACGTAGTCTATTTTAATCCGGCTGACTTAGAGCACCCAATTGCTTTTAATATTTTAGAGACGGTGGATGATGAATATAAACATTTGGTTAGTTCGGGGCTGATGGGCGTGTTTACCAAAATCTGGGCTAATATGTGGTCGGCCAGGATGGAATATATTTTGAATAATTGCATTTTGGCTTTACTTGACAGCCCGGGCAACACGCTTTTGGGCATTAACCGGTTGTTGGTGGATAAAGATTACCGCCGGAAGATCGTGGATAAAATCAAAGATCCGGTAGTCAAAGCTTTCTGGGTGGATGAATATGCCAACTATAATGAGCGCTTCAGGACAGAAGCCATTGCGCCAATCCAGAATAAAGTTGGCCAGTTTTTGTCGTCCTCGGTGATCAGAAATATTGTTGGCCAGTCAAAGTCAACATTGGATATCAGGGAGATAATGGATACCAAAAAAATATTACTGATGAATCTGTCAAAAGGCAGAATCGGTGAGGATAATTCAGCCCTTTTAGGAGCAATGATGATTACTAAAATTCAGCTGGCGGCCATGAGCCGCGTTGATGTGCCGGAGTCGGCCAGGCAGGATTTTTATCTGTATGTGGATGAATTTCAGAATTTTGCTACGGAGTCTTTTGCTGATATTCTATCCGAAGCCCGCAAATATAGATTGAATTTAATTATGGCGCATCAATATATTGCCCAGTTGACCAGTGTCAGCGGCACTGGCGGCCGGGTTACTAAAGTTAAAGATGCCGTGTTTGGCAATGTGGGCACGATTGTGGCTTTTCGCATTGGAGCGCCGGATGCCGAGGATATGATTAAAGAGTTTGAGCCCTATTTTATAGAAGAGGATTTAGTTAATTTGACGAAGTATCATATTTATTTAAGACTGATGATTGATGGCGTGGCCTCAAAGCCTTTTTCAGCCACTACTTTGCCGCCGATTACCAAGCCGCAAGCAGGAGCGGCGGAAAAGGTGATTATGGTGTCAAGGGAAAGGTACACTAATAAAAAAGATGAAGTGGAAGAAAAGATAATGCGCTGGTCAGGGTTAGAAGAGACAATGGCAGTGACAGCTAAAGAAACTAAACTTGATGGTCAGGAGGCAATTTTTAAAAAAGGCCATGTGATAAAAGCAGTTGCCGATAGAGATAATAAGGAGGCATCTTCCCGCGCCAAAGCCGTGGAGGATGCGCCACCAAACGCGGTGTGCGATAATTGTAATAAAGGTGTGTATATTAAATTCACCCCGGATGATCAAAGAAATGTATTTTGTAAAGATTGTTTGGCTAAATTTAAGAAAGGCGAGATTGATGCGGATAAATTGCCAAAAAAGAATGTGCCTAAGAAAGAAGAAGCGGCAGCAGAGGTGATCAGACCCCGTCAACAACTGCCAAAGTTAGGCCGGCCGGCCCACCTTCGCCAAGGCTACGGCGGGCAAGCCGGTAATATTTTATCCAAAGGGCAGAATCTTAAGCCAGGAGAGGTAGTACAGGTGAATAATCACTAAATAAATAATTTTTAACATGTCAATATTCCAATCAATAATTCTCGGCATCATCCAAGGTCTGACAGAATTTTTGCCAATATCTTCAAGCGGTCATTTGATCTTGGTGCCGTGGATTTTTAATTGGACTGACCAGGGGCTGGCATATGACGCCCTGATACATTTGGCAACCGGGCTGGCCATTATTATTGCCCTGCGCCAAGAGATTGGGCGGATTCTTGCCGGGTTTAATTTTAAAAGGCAAGACAGCGCGTACAGGAAAAATAGAAAATCATTCGGTTTGATTGTTTTAGCTGTTATTCCAGCGGGTCTGGCCGGGCTGATATTTGATAATTTAATAGAAGAAAAATTAAGGATAGTTGAAGTGGTCGCCTGGTCACTCATATTCTGGGGCGTGGTTTTATGGTGGGCGGAATATTATAATAATAAACTGACCAAAAAAAGTAGTTTAGAGCAATTAAGCTGGCCGCATGCTTTGGGAGTCGGGCTGATGCAGGTAGTGGCTTTAATTCCGGGAACTTCTCGCTCTGGGATTACCATCAGCGCCGGATTGTTTGGCGGTATGGACAAAAAGACGGCGGTTAAATTTTCTTTTTTAGTTGGTTTGCCTTTGATGCTTGGGGCAGGGATATTAAAATTCTTTGAGATGATCAGTAGAGAAGGACTGGGAGAAAATGGATTGGCGCTTTGCGCAGGATTTGCGAGCGCGCTCATCAGCGGCATAATAGCCATAAAACTGCTTTTATGGCTGGCAGAAAAAGCGAATTTTAATGTGTTTGTGGTTTATAGGATTTTACTGGGTATAGTGTTGCTATTGGTTTAAATGATTATATAATATTAATGGCTCAACTTTAATGACAGAGAGAGTAAAATACAGACTGCTTGAGATGGTGCCGGCAACACTTACCTGGGCCGTTTTTTTATTGATTATCATTCTGTCATTTTTAGCGCCGATCGCGGCAATTTATGTGATTATTACTTTTGACTTCTTGTGGCTGATAAGAATTGTTTACTTTGTTTTTTATTTACTGCACTCTTGGATAAAATACAGAAAAGCAATCAAGATTGACTGGCTGGCGAAATTGAAGTCAATGGAAAATTATGGCCGGTTGTATCATTTGGTGCTTTTGCCAAGTTACAAAGAACCAAAAGAGGTGATAGCGGCCACGACCGCCGCCATAGCCCGGTGCGCTTATGACAAGAAGAAAATGATTATTGTCTGGACTCGGGAGGAGCGGGGAGAAGTGACAGAGTATAAAAAATGGGCGGCAGAACTTAAGGAGAAATACCAGGCTACTTTTGCCGCTTTGGAATTTTATATTCATCCGCTGCCGCCGCCAGACGAAGTTCAGGGCAAGAGCTCAAATGCCAAGTGGGCGGTAAAAAAGGCGCAGAGAGAAATTGTTGATCCTCGAGGATTAAATTATGATAATGTCATTTTATCTTCCTTTGACAGCGATACTATTCCCCATAAAAATTTTTTTGCGGCGCTGTCATATACTTATTTAACTCAAGACAAACCAGTGCAGACTGCTTATCAACCAATGGCAGTTTACCTGAATAATATTTGGGATGCACCGTCATTCAGCCGGGTGGTGTCAAATTCAACTACTTTTTGGCTGATGGCGGAGATGGCTAGGCCGGAAAGATTAATGACCTGTTTTTCGCATTCAATGAGCTTCGCGGCTTTAGTCGCCGTTGATTTTTGGGATACGACTTCAATTGTTGAGGATTCGCGCATTTGGTTGCAGTGTTTTTATCATTATGGTGGAGATTATAAGACAGTGCCGATTTATGTGCCGGTGTCAATGGATACAGTGATGGGGGATAATGTCGTTGAGACAATTAAGTACCAATATAGACAGATGAGGCGTTGGGCATCGGCAGTGGAGCATTTTCCTTATCAGGTGATTAATTGGGTGAGATATAAAAATGTGAATGTCTGGAAAAAATTTAGAACATTATTTATGCTGGTGGAAGGTGAGCTTTCATGGGCGACAGCGCCGATTATCATTCTGATTATGGGTTGGCTGCCTTTAAAAGTGGCAACGGCGAGAGGCATTAGTGCAGTTCTAGTTCAGCAGGCGCCGTTTATTTTGGAACGTTTGATGAATTTTTCCATGGTTGGCATTATTATTGCGGGCATCATTGGCACAAGCATTATGCCCAGGAGACCGAGAACAAAAAAAGGAGCATGGCGTTGGCTCCTGGTGATAGCGCAGTGGATGCTGGTACCGGTGACAATGGTGGTTTTTGGATCAATTCCAGCCATTGAAGCGCAGACCAGATTGGCGTTGGGGAAATATTTAGGATTTGATGTAACCAAGAAGGTAAGGAAGTAATTAGTAATTAGTAATTAGTAATTAGTAATTAGTAATTAGTAATTAGTAATTAG
>Ga0210051_1001389_pt1 | contig 24276 bp, 22 predicted proteins | sample CryGey092014_all_FD_185464 | JGI IMG/M metagenome (GOLD analysis project Ga0210051, IMG submission 185464) | Groundwater microbial communities from aquifer - Crystal Geyser CG23_combo_of_CG06-09_8/20/14_all (SPAdes) (version 2) | ecosystem: Environmental > Aquatic > Deep subsurface > Groundwater...
GGCGGCATATCCACAAGAAGCCTGGAAAGTTCTGGAAGCGGAATAGTAGTGATCAGGTTTTTGAATTTTTTTATCGTGGAGTCTTCGAAAATAATCTCCCTTCTGTACTGGTCTATGGTGACAGCCCTTTTATTCACATAAACATTCCTGACACTCTCTGAAAACCCTCTCACCAGCTCAGATATGCCTCCTTTTACAGGATACCAGAACCTGGAATTATAACCGTATGGCTTTGTATTGTCTGAGATGGCGCCTGTCACCGTATCCTCGAGATTAGGGACAGGCACGAAACCGTCCAGCCACTCGCAGGTCATATCCCTTGGTTCGATCGTCCAGAATTTTCTATTATAAGGCAGCATAAAATGATTTGCTATGCCTTCCCCGAATGTTTTCATTATCCAGTTTTCAAAATTGCCGTTTGAATTTAAAGGCGGCACGCTTGGAATCCTGGCCTTGATAAGGCCCATCAGGCAATCCTTTACCACAGACTTAGGAAGTCCATAGAAATTTGCCTGAAAAGGATAGCGCGTAAAAGCCCCTTTTGAATATATCCAGGAATTGCGCTTATGAGGAGCCATGTTTCCGTTTAAAAGTTCTGAAACCAGGTTAAATGCGTATTCGTTCCTGAAATGTAAAAGATGGCCGTCGTAATCAAAAATATAACCGTCCTTTTGTGCTGACCTTGCCATGCCGCCTATCTCGCTGTCTTTCTCAAATAAGGCATAACTAGTCTTCAAATGATATGCTGCGCTTAAACCTGCAAGGCCAGCGCCAATTATTAAGGTTTGCCTGTCAGAACCAGATCTATTCATCTAAATCCACCATGCCAACTTTCTTGCCGATTAAAATAAATACAAGCCCTGTAATCCCAAGAACAATCAATCCTGTTAAATTGCTGCTGAACGCGACTATTATAACTGAAAAGGCCAGGAACATGCTAAAAGCATACATTATCCAGATGCTCTTTTTTATGCTGCACCCCATGGTTACAAGCCTCAAGGCAAAATGGTCCCTTGTCTTACTGAAAATAAGCTTCTTCTTTTTGATGCGCATGAATATGAGAAATAATGTGTCATAAATAGGCAGGGACATTGCTAAGATAGGCGTAAAAAGCGCGATCTTTCTTTCCATGGGAGCATAGCTGATATTTATGGCGATCGCCGCAAGCAAAAATCCTGAAACAAGACTTCCTGTGTCTCCCATGTAGACCTTTGCCGGCGGATAGTTATATCTCAAAAATCCTGCATGAGCGCCTATAAGAGCTGTCAGAATGACACAGGAAAAGATATCCTTATTTATAAATGCTATTATCTGTAAACTTAAAGATATAATAATAACAAGGCCTGACGCCAAGCCGTCCATTATGTCCAACAGGTTAAATGCATTCGTTATAAATAAAAGCCATAGCGCGGTGATAAATATATTGGCCCAGCCGGGGATGAATGCTATCTTAGTAAAAATCCCTAATAATACCAGGATGGCTATGCCCAGCAATTCTCCCAATATTTTTAAGAAAGGCCGAAGGTCTTTTATATCATCTATCAGGCCTAACAGCATTATTATAGAAGAAGGCGCTATGACTGCTGAGAGTTTACCAACTGGCAGTTTAATAAAAAATAGGCTGGATAAAACAGCCACCAGAAATGCTATGTATATCCCTGCTCCGCCTATGCAGGGCTTGCCTTTTTTATCTTTCGCAGGCTTGAATATATAAAACCTGTTACTTATCCTGATGGTAACTGGGACCAGTGAAAGGCTTAAAATAAAAGAGCATAGGGCTATATAAAAAAGTATCACGCCAGGCTCCTGTATAGATTATCCACGTTATGCGCCATGGCCTTAATATCAAATGAATCGTCTATTGATCCAGACGCTTGTTCGCGCATTTTCAAAAAAGAACCCCTGTCTTTGAGCATGCTTAATACCCTGTCAGCTGTATCTTTGTATTTTCCAGGTCTCGTAATATAACCTGTAACTCCGTCTTCTACCAGCTCCCGCACCCCTCCTGCATCGGTCGCGACAATTGGCTTGCCTTTACTGAGGGCCTCTATTATTGCGATAGAAAGGCCTTCCCATTTACTTGTCAGTACCACTATATCAATTATATCCAGGATCTCAGAAATATCCCTTCTCCAGCCTGTAAAAATAAACCTTCCGTTTAGGGGGGATTTATTAAGCTCTGACCTGCATTTTCTTTTTAACGCGCCGTCTCCTATTAACAAAAAATTAACGCCAGGTATGCTCTTATGGATATCTATGCACGCCTTTATATAATCCAGCGGCGATTTTTGAGGCTTAAGGCAGGAGATCATCCCGATGACAGGGTCATCATTATTAATCCCGAGCTCTCTTTTCTTCTCGGCTCTACCGTACTTTGAATCCTTGAACTGATAAAGCGGTATGCCGTACTTGATCAGGACAAACTTTTCTCTAGGGGCTATTTTATACCGCAATCCTGTTTCTATATCCCGTTTTGAAACGCAGATAATCTTTGCAGTGAAAGCTGCTGTAAGCTTCTCAAGAAAAATATAGAACCTTTTCACCAATAGCGGCTGATAATCATTAAAAGACCAGCCATGCACTGTATGAATTACTTGTGACTTGTGACTTGTGACTTGTGACAAACATCGAGTTATATTACATAGTAAAGCTGCCCATCTCCCTATAATGCCAGCCTTTGAGCTGTGGGTATGTATAATTTTAAATCTCCTGCTCATATATATATTAAATATATGAATTAATGCTAATATATCTACTATGGGATTTAGGGGCCTGATCAAAAAATATGAAAAATAGGTTGTAACATTTTTGAGGTTTTTAAATTCATACTTCAATATGCCGTTAGGAGAGGTGATTATAGAAACCTGATAATCATCCTTTGGGAGATGCGAGATAAGATTTAAAGTGGAGAGCTGCGCCCCGCCGAGTTCAGGCTTTGTTATAACATGACATATGCGCATAAGTATCTGTTACTATAGCAAATATTCACGCCCTTGTCAACTTCACACTTCTGCAGGACGTAGCTGCAGAGCCTTGCTCTGCCATGTGGGACGAACAAAGGCAAAGTAAACTTTGCGGTTACCGCGCTCAGGGAATAACCAATAGCAATGCAGGCATCTGGGTCAAGCACTCGTAGTCCATTTATTAAATGATGCAGATAATTCTTTTGATCTTTGCTGAAGCGAATTTATAAGGGATTCTATTTTAGCGCAATCGCACGGCTGGCCGGAAGCAAGTTTTTTTATCTCTTCCAAGTCTTTTTCTATCTTTATGGCTGCATCTTTATCTGAAATTATCGTCTTATTAAAACTTTCTGCCAGGTTATTTATAGTATCAGCTATATCTACCAGTTCATCGCCTTTTCTTAGCTTTATTCTTAAGCCAAGATTTCCTTTTGAAATATCTGCCAGCGTCTTCTCAATCCTGTAAACAGGGCCAGCTATCTTATGAGAAAATAAAAGTCCGAGTATAAAAATCAGCGGAGATATAAAAAGTAGATTGCGTATCAACGCTAAATTTGTAGCCCTCAAGACATATACAAGCCTCCCCTGAGGATAAACACTGGAGAGTTTTTCTCCAAGAAAATGCCAGCCGGTCGCAAATACTGTCCATCCTGTAACAAGCGAGGCTATAAAGGCCAGACTGAAAATAAGCCCTATATAACGAAACTGCAGCCCCTTTTTTATTATATATTGTCTTCTCCTCAAAATAGACCTGGGCATTATTCCCCCTCTCGTCTCAAGTTTATATTTCTTCTTATCGTAAAAACTATCTTATTATCTTTAGGGTTATTTATCAGGGCGATTACGCTGTCTATAGGAAGATATCTTGTAATATTTTTATCTATAGCTATTACAAGATCCCCTTTTTTTAGCCCCGAGGATTCGCCTTTTTTGCCGGCTATAATATCTTTTATGATAAGCCCTTCGTATTCAAAGCCAAGGGTTATGCCTAGTTCTTTATACACATGTTCCCCTGTTTCCATGGGAATGGGGATGTCTTTTTCGACCTGAATTTTTACTTCCGAATACCTGGGCCCGATTAATTGGTTCAAAACATCTTCCAGTTTACTGTAACGTATAAGCATGCCCCATATAGCTACAAGAAAATCGCCTTTTTGAATGCCTGCCTTGGATGCGCTTGAACCAGGGATTACACCATTTATCCTGAAAACGCCTTCATTCTCTATGATGCTGATCCCTATGCCGCCTTTAACCATGTCTTCTCTGCTCTTTACAACAACAGGCGCCTTCTTATTCTTATTTGCCTGCCATTCAATGGCCATGTTATGAGTTTCTATATCCTTCTTTGTCCTTTTTTCTTCCTCATGCCACATCTTTGCATGGCTTGCAACATACGCATCCCTGGCTTCTTTATAATCCGGGTTTATATCCATTGCCTTTTTGTAATAAAAAGCAGCTTTATCATACCAGCCTTTCTCGTCATAGGCCCTTCCTAATTGCATAAAATTCTGCTCAGGGGTATCATACTCAATCCTCTCTATATCCCTGCGTAAGATATTGCTCTCCCCTTCGGCAGTACTCAAGGCAATCCTATCGACATATTCATCCACTACAAGCCCTTTCACCTTTGTCCTGTTTTTCATAATAACAGTATCGGCGTACAAAGTAGTGGTTGTTAATATTAGCATTAGAAAAATTATTGTTTTGCGCATTTTAATAGTGTTCGAGCGAAGCGAGTCGAGAACTTCTCGACTCGGTGCCTTCGGCCCCTCGTTCGAAGAATACATAGGCGCAAGCCTGTAAGCCGGGTTCTGTCAATCAGCGCGAAGCGCTAATTGCAACAGTCATCTATCTGTATTCTGGCATTGCTGCCAGGATCATGCAACCTACCCGTCCAGCTGTTGCGAGCGGGCAGCTCTTTAAGCTGGACCTATTTGGTCTTGCTCCGCGTAGAGATTGTCTCTTTTCACTCCGGCATTATCCGGCATTGGTCTCTGTGACTCTGATCCTGCCGCAAACTAGGGACAGCGGCCAGTTTTCCAGTTTATCATAATTATGAAAACTGGCCGCTGTCCCTAGTTTGCTGGCGGCGGGCGTTACCCGCTACGCTGCCCTTTGGAGCCCGGACTTTCCTCCCGCCACTAATACTTCGGCGGGCGACCGTCCAGCCTGCGCCTATTCTATTTTTAAAGAACTGTCGAATCTGGCATCTATCGCCTTATTGGCGAGTTTATCGGCAATGGAATTATTCTCTCTACATATAGAAATGATTTCGACTTTTTTAAAGCCCCGCGCTATATGCTGGAACATCTCATAATAAGGCCTGAGATTTTCATTTTTTACTTTATATTCGCCTGTCAACTGCTTGGTCAAAAGTTCGCTGTCAGATTTTACCTTTACATCATCATATTTATCTATCAGCGCTTCCTGCATGGCGTATATAAGCGCTGAATATTCCGCTATATTATTAGTAGCATTTCCTATGAATTTAAACAGCTTCTTAACAACACTATTCTGGCCATCACAAAATACCACGCCTATGCCGGAAGGGCCCGGGTTACCTCTTGATGCCCCGTCTATGAATATACTAACTGATTTCGACATCGTCCTCCACGTAAAGCATCCTTAAACAACTGCCGCAGACAACTACATCTTCCCTTAGTTTCACATCGCTTATAACCTGAGGAGGGAGGTTCATATGACAACCCCCGCAGGAATTATCTTTGATATGCACTATTGCCAGGCCGTCTTTATTTTTCAGTATTTTATCGTACCTGGAAAGGATCTGTTTTTCTATATTTGGAGTTATGGCTCCTCTTTTTTCGTTAAGCTCTCTAAGCTTTGCTTCTATCTCTCCTGCCTTTGCATTGATTTTTTCTTTTTCCTTCTGGGCATTTGCCTCTTCTGCCTTAAACAGCTCTTTCTCCTTTAATATCTTTTTCTTAGCAAGGTCTATCTCGTCCATAAACTTAATGATATCTTCTTCTGTTAAAGAATTATCCGCCTTAATGCCCGCTATCTCCGCGAGCATGGTGGAATATTCTTTATTTGTTTTTAGCGTGTAAAGCTGCCCTTGCATTTTTTTTATCTGCTCTTCTTTCTGCTGCAGGATTACTTCTTTTTCTTTCTGTTTCAACTGGATGTTTTTTAAATTCTCTTCTGCTTGCTTTATGTTTGTTTTTTTAAATTCAAGCGCCTCGTCTATTGATTTTAAATGCCCGGGTATGGATGCTTTTTCTTTACTCATGGCATATATCTGACCGTCTATAGCCTGAAGGTTTATTAATAACCCTATTTGTTCTTTGATTGGCCTTTGTTCCAAACGATCTCCTTATAATTAGGTTTTTGTGTCCGTCTTCGTCAAGCACTTAACGTGCTTGACTTCGCCGGACTATTGCTATCATGCGTAGCTGAGCACGTTAAGTGCTCAGCGAAGCCTGATGGTGGGCGATACTGGGCTCGAACCAGTGACCTCTGCCATGTGAGGGCAGCACTCTAACCAGCTGAGCTAATCGCCCGTGTCGCAAAAACGCAAAGATTCACAAAAACGCAAAAATTAAAACTTGTTCGCTACCCGCTTTATTTCTAATTTTCCTGCTCCAAAATTTAAAACCAGGCCTAAGCGCTTATCTATCGCTTTTAGATATGACAATAACTGAACTAAATGTACATCGGCAATTCCTTCGGCTGCCTTAAGTTCCAAAATCAACTCATCTTCTATAAGAAAATCTATCCGATGCTCTCCTATCCTTTTATTTTTATATTTTACATCGATTAACTTTTCCTTTTCGAAGGTAATATCATTTTTGCTAAACTCGTATTCAAGTGCTCTCGAATAGATCTTCTCATCAAATGCCGGTCCAAGCTGTCTATGTACCTCGATAGCTAAGTCTATTATCTTATTTGTCAGGCCGTCAAGCTTTTCTCTTTTCACTTTTGCGTTTTAGCGGACTTTTGCGTCTTTGCGACACCGGTGGGCCCACAAGGACTCGAACCTTGGACCACCTGATTATGAGTCAGGTGCTCTAACCGACTGAGCTATGGGCCCGATATTTTTAAGTGATTAAAATTATACCATACGGATGAAAAGAGTTCAAATTATATAAACGATTAAAACAAAACTTATCCACAATGTAGGTGACCCTTAAGGGTCACCTACTACTTGAACATATCCTTTGAGATAGCGCTTTAACATCATAATTAGGGTGATTATATCCAAAAGCTTCTTTTGCGGCATGAAATAAATTCTGGCCATCAACAAAAACAATTGTCCGTTTTTCTTTCGGCTCTACAGGCACTTTGTTCTCCTATAAAAAAATAACCCCGCCTGAGCCCTTGCGGGAAGTCAGACGGGGAGCAGATACTATCTTAATATCTCTTATTTTATCCAAAATCTCGGCTATGTCAAGCTTTTTCTTCCACTTTAAATATACCATATTTTTGCGCCTATTTCAAGAGCTTCGTCTCGTTTCTTTTAACAAGAAGTTAGAGAGTTAGTATGAAGCAATATAAGTCAAAGAAGGAACTTAGAAAAAAATAACCCCGCCCGAACCTTTACAGGAATCAAGCGGGGAGCAAATATCGCTTTATAAATTCTCTATTATCGACAGGTATTCTTCCCTACTAATACCCAAAATCCGTAAATTATTTAAGATAATAAAAATGGGTATATCTCTAATGGCTGGAATGATTACTGGGCGTTTCAAATCAGCCCTTCTATAAATACGATGATCACCTTTTTGCCTGATAAATTCACAGCCAATAGCCTTTAAAAACCTCTCAAATTTCCTATAATCTATAGGGGTTAAGCGGGACAAGGTATTTTTATTTCTTTTCTATACTGGCCTACTGGTATAGGCGGCTGCCAATGTTTATGTGGATGGCTGACCTTTTTCCATCCACATTCTAAAAGAACATCTTCAAGCGTTCCCATATTATCAACTTCTTCAAAGAAAATAGGCAGCATTTCTTCAAACCTCTTTTTAGCCTGTTCCATAGAATCGCCGCAGGTAGAAAGATTAAGCGCCGGGCTATAAGCAATAACCTTAGTGCCTTCTCTATGAAATGTTATATTTAACACAACCTCTTGAAATTTTAACTTAGCCATTTTGACTCTCCTTATAGTCTCTTCTATTTAAATGATACCATACATTACATAAGGCTTCAAGGCTTTTTATCCCTAAACCTTTGGTGTCCAAATAGTGTCCACGCACAGCCCATAACCAGCCTTTTCAGGCCTGCTCCAGCCTGTCCAGAAAATATCCTAACCTATTTTAAAATAGCGTAGTTATAATAATTTCAATAAGTTACAAAAACTGCCTAATTCGGTTTATGAGTCAGGTGCTCTAACCGACTGAGCTATGGGCCCGATATTTTTAAGTGATTAAAATTATACCATACGGATGAAAAGAGTTCAAATTATATAAACGATTAAAACAAAACTTATCCACAATGTAGGTGACCCTTAAGGGTCACCTACTACTACTTATTTAAGAATGACCCTTTTTTTATTATAATACTGAGAGTATTTCATATTTGCATACTTGAATACATTTCTCATCGAATCATCATTCTCGGGTACCACGATGAAATGGACGTGATTCGGTATCAGGCAATATGCTGATATCTTGAGGCTATAGCGCTTACTTTCCCCTTCGATAAATGCTAAATATTTCTCCCGGCCGGCGTCATCGACAAATATCTTTTGCTTATAGTTTCTTCGTTGGGTTATATGGTAGGGGTATCCTGTGGTACTACCCTTGCTATTCTTGGCATGCACTTATTGTACTGCCCTCAGGCGTCTTCTGTCAATAAAATAAGTGTCTGTCCTTATTTACCTACTAGCTTATTCCTGGCTAAAAGCTATTTCAAGGAAATTTTTAAGCCTCCTGGACCTCGTAGGATGCCTCAGTTTCCTCAATGCCTTTGCCTCTATCTGCCTTACTCTTTCCCTGGTCACGTTGAATATACTACCCACTTCTTCGAGCGTCCTTAGATAACCGTCGCCTATCCCAAATCTCAGCCTTAATACCCTCTTCTCTCTTTCCGTGAGTGTGTTAAGTATGTTGTCCATTTCTTCTTTTAAGATAGTGTAGGCAGTGGCATTTGCCGGAGAAACAGCCCTTTTGTCCTCTATAAAATCCCCGAAATTAGTATCGCCTTCGTCGCCTATGGGAGTTTGTAAAGAAATAGGCTCCTGCGCGATCTTAAGGATGCTTCTTACCTTTTCAACGCTCATCCTCATTTCGTGCGCAATCTCTTCGGGCGCAGGCTCCTTGCCGTTTTCCTGAACCAGTATCCTGGAAACCCTTACAAGCTTATTAATCGTCTCTGTCATGTGGACAGGTATCCTTATGGTGCGGGCCTGGTCAGCTATTGAACGCGTGACTGCCTGCCTTATCCACCATGTAGCATACGTAGAAAATTTATATCCGCGCCTGTATTCAAATTTCTCAACTGCCTTCATAAGGCCTATATTTCCTTCTTGAATCAGATCCAGGAAAGAAAGGCCCCTGTTGGTATATTTCTTCGCGATGCTCACCACCAGCCTGAGATTTGCCTCTACCATTGCTTTTTTAACCCTGTTGAATCTCAGGGCTTTTTTCCTGATAACGGAAAAATCCTTTTTTATATCATCTATCTTTTCCCCGAATCTTAATTCTATATCTTTCTTCCTTTTCTCAAAACTCTTTATGCTGCCTTTTATCCTGCGCCTTCTCATTTTCTGTATTTCTTTATCAATAGCGTCCATTTCAGAAATAGCCATCCTGATGCCGTTGGACATATCGTCTATAACAGAAATACAGAAATTAAACTCGAGGCAAAGCTCCATTATATTGGACCCTTTTCTGGCCGCCCTTATTCTGCGCACGAGGTTTGTGATCTTTTTGAATATCAGCGTTTCTGTCTTTATTTTTGGGTCTTCCTTTATGATTTCTTCCATGTTAACGCTTCTGGAAAGAATCCTGTTAGCAAGAGCGAGGACTTCGTCTTTTATAAAAGGCGAGCTCAGGACAGCCCTTTTATAGTCCTCTTCCGCCTTCTCTATTTCCTGCGCAAGCCTTATTTCGTCCTGCCTTGATAAAAGCGGTATCTGCCCCATCTGCCTGAGATACATCTTAACAGGATCTTCTATACCTATATCTATAACTTCAGCCGCCTCTAAAGATTCCGCAGCATTCCTTCTGTCAGTATCAAACGCCTGTTTAGTTCCGCTGGCATCTTCTTCTTTATTTACCGGCTTTACCTCATCTGCTGAATCAACTATCTCTATATTCTCTTTATCCAGCATGGTAAAAACCTTCTCTATCTCTTCGGAAGAAGTGATCTCTTCCGGAAGAAAATTATTTATCTCTTCATAGGTAAGGTGCCCCTTCTTTCTGCCCAACGCCACCAGTTTATCAAACTGGTTCTCTGTATCTGTTGTCTTTTTGCCTTTTATTTCTTTTTTCATGGTCAAAGCCCCCTCTTCATAAGTTGGTTAAACTCTTCGACAAGCCGCTTTTCTTCTTCCGCGTAACCGCTTTTCTGAGCCACATAAAGCCTGTTCTGTATATCCTTAAGAAGCATAGACCTATTTTCTTTCTTTATAGTCATTATGCAATCGGAGACATTCTTCTCTTTATCCTTTATATCAACTTCCTCGTTCACTATAAAGGATATGATATTTTGCGGGACCTTGTCTTCCATAGAATTTATTAATTTACCTACGTCTACCAGCCCGCCCTCTGTATCAATGGAAAAAAGCGCCTCGGCTATATTCTTTATATCCTGATTCCTGAAATCAGACGGCTTAAGCTTATCCCTTACTATTTTTACAATATTAACATCCTCTAACATCAATCTTGCCAGTATCTTTTCCGCGGGAGATATATCTATGGCCTTGCCGATATTTCGCCGCTCGCCGTCTGCCGCTCGTCGTTCGGGGCGGGTTTTAACCTTCCTGAGTTCGTCCCATACCGCATCCTCTTTTACGGAAAGTTCCTGCGCCAGCAGCTTTATGTACTCTGCCTTCACGATCGCGTTTCTAACTCTATTAATCGTGGAAAGCATTTCTTTTATAGTCTCAGCCTTAGACTCTGGTTCCACGCTGTCAAACTTATCTTTTAATATGTCTAATTTATACGTGAAAAGGCTCTTTGACTTCTTTATCGCTTCGTCAAAATTTTCTTTTCCGAATTTCCTCAAGAAACTATCCGGATCGTGGCCCTTTTCCAGCGTGGCTATTTTTACATTTATGTCTTCTTCCAAAAATAAATCCAAACCTCTTAACGACGCCATCTCTCCTGCCTGGTCAGCGTCGTAAAGCATGACAACATTATGAGTATATCTTTTCAAAAGCCTTATCTGTTCTGTGGTAAGCGCAGTACCAAGAGAAGCTATCGCATTATCAACGCCGTACTGATGGCACGTTATCACATCAAGATAGCCTTCAGTGATTATCGCGTAATTCTTTTCTTTTATGCCGGCCTTTGCGAAATTAAGGCCGTATAGATGCTGGCCTTTCTTATAAACAACTGTTTCGGGAGAGTTTATGTATTTCGGAACAGAATCATCCATGGCCCTCGCGCCGAAACCTATAATCCTGTTTCTCGCGTCAAATATCGGGAATATAATCCTGTTCCTGAAAAGGTCATAATAAGAATTTTCTTTTCCTCTTATGATCAACCCTGCCTTAAGAATTATATCCTGTCTTATACCCCTTCCTGTCAAATAATCTATCAGGCCTCTCCATGAAGGATCTGCATAACCTATTCTGAATTTCTTTACTATAGGCCCATCCAGGCCTCTTTTCGCTATATAGCATTCGGGCAAGGCAGGGGACGGTTTTAAACCGTCCCCTGCAAGAAAACTGGAATAATAATTTGCCGCTATATCATTTACCGTATATACGGCGCTTACAATAGAAGCATCCTGATCATCGCGAGTCTTGTATTCAGGCAGCTTGACGCCTGTCTTTTCAGCAAGCATCTTTACAGCATCGATAAAATCTATCTTTTCATATTCCTTCAAAAAATTAAATACGTTGCCGCCTGAATTGCATCCGAAACAATGATATATCTGCTTATCAGGACTTACTATAAAAGAAGGCGTTTTTTCGTGATGAAAAGGGCAGCATGCCTTAAAATTTCTGCCGATAGGCTTCAACGGGATATAGTCCGAAATTATCTCGACTATATCGCATTTATCCTGAATTTCATTTAATACGTTTTCGGGTATCCTGCCCATTTATTTCTTTCTATGGAACCTCTTAAATCCAGAACAGGTCAATATATTAAATTTTTCTTTTTTCTCAAGCCTGTCCAGTATAATATTAAGCCCTATACTATCGCTCGCGATATGGCCAGCTATCACAACGTTCATATGCTCTTCCTGCGCCTTCTTAAAATGCTCTTCGCTAAGATGCATGCATACGATAGTAGACACCCCTGCTTCCGAAAGCTTCTTAAATATATCTTTAGAGCCTTCTGTCCCGCCTGTCATGTCTACAAAAACCTTGCCTGCCTTGCGTAAATTATCGCCCTTTATAATCTTTGGGCCCGCATTTTGTTTAGCTGCGGCACTGTATTCAGGTATATCCCTTAATATATCCACTATGTCTTCCAGGGTATTCGGTTTTTTATTATCCATCAAATCCTGCAAATAAGCGGCAACACAATTATCAGCGGGCGTATGACAGTTCATAAAATTAATATCCAAAAGCTTTGCTGCGTCAACTGCACGGGCATGATTTGCGGGCATAACCTTTCTCTCTACCTCCTGTATCCTCTCATGCATAAGCGATTCTGCGACGTTTATGGGCACTCCTATCTTATTTAATATGTCAACCTGCATGTACATCACATTAAAAAACCCTGCCAGAGAGAGCCCTTCCGGATGATGAGCCATCATAAGGTCTATCTTCTCGCCTCTTTCTCTCAGCCTGTCAGCAAGCACTATCTCTCCCACCTCTATATCCACGCCCACCAAAATCGTTTTGATTTCGCTGTCTTCTTTGCCATTAAGGATCCTTGTATCGCTATAGGGATTATCAAGCCTTGCCTTGTCATAAAATTCCTTATCCTTTGCGCTTAATTTTTCGTATTCATTTTTCGCTCTTAAAAGCTCTTTTTTTACGCCATCCTTGCCTCTAGGATCTTGTTCCATTCCAAAAAACACCACGCTCCTATAGATGTCTATTAATTTCACCTATTCCTCCCTTTGTCTTCAGTGTAGGGAACGGTTTTAAACCGTTCCCTACTATTTTGTTAATAATTTAACGAGCGGTGTTTCGTGTTTCTCGAAGGGATAAACGCTCATCCCTGCCTTATACGCAAAAGGCGCCGCAAGTGAAGCATATTGGCCTGAAAAAGATTTTTCTTTTGCGCTTTTATAAAAATAATTAACCGGGCTGTGGATAAACAAAATGTAAACAAGCCCTGTTAAAAGAACTCCTCTTGCCAATCCTAATACAAGGCCGACTATCTTATTGGCTAAGGAAACGTTTTCAGAAACGCCCAAAATTTTATCTGCCAGAACAGCCAGCAGTTTAAAAATCAAAATAACTGATAAAAATATAAATAAAAACCCTGTTATATCTGCTTTTAAACCTGTCAATCTGACATGTTTAGCTAAAAAATCGCTTACTAAAATATAATTATTAAATGAAAGGACAAATGCTGAAAAAAGGCCTAAAAGACTGAAAAATTCAGACAAAAGCCCCTTTTTAAAACCAATATAACATGTTCTAAATAAAAGAATTACAAAAAAAATGTCTACCCAGTTAAATTTTATTTGAGGCATAATTTAAAATGAGGAATTAATCCAAATATGAAAGAAGTATACCATACACTTTCTGATTTGTCAACCCCGTCCCTGCTTTTTGATAAGCGTTATCTGCTGGCAGCAGAGACGGGGCATGGGTCAGCCGGCAGGTTAAAAGTCTGGTCTTTACGCTATCCGGGCCATCTATTAAAACTTTTATATATCTATCTGTATATCCTTGTAAGAAATTCTGTTTATCTCTCTTATCTTCTACAAGAACCCTTGCAATTTTACCCATGAACAAGCTTTCAAACTCTCCAGAAAAACCTTCTACGGCATCCAGCAAGGCATGCTCTCTTCGTTTCTTTATAATGCTGCTTACGGCGCTTTTATAGTTATACGCAGGGGTGCCTATCCTTTTTGAAAATCCAAACACATGCAGGCGCATAGGCCTTATTTCTTTAATAAAATTCAATGTGTTTTGAAAACGGGCTTCTTCTTCTCCGGGAAACCCTACCATTATATCCGTAGATATAGCAATATCAGAAATAGCCTTTCTTAATCTAGCCGCAATACCTATATAATCGCCGGCAGTGTAAGGCCTTTTCATTCTTTTCAGTATCTCATCATCTCCGCTTTGAAAAGGGATGTGTAAATGCTTGCACAGTTTTTCTTCTGATTTTATCAGGCTGATCAAATCATCTGTTACGTCTTTAGGCTCTATGGAACTGAGCCTCATGCGCCAGTCTCCTTTTATTTTACATATATTTTCTATTAACTTCACCAGGTTTGCGGTTTTTGAGATATCCTTGCCGTAAGCCCCCAGGCATATGCCCGTAAGAACTATTTCTTTATATCCATTTTCTATAAGCGCGGAACACTCGTCTATTATGCGCTCAAAAGGCCTGCTCCTCGATTTGCCTCTTACAATACGCACCTTACAATAAGAACATCTATTATTGCAGCCATCTTGTATTTTTACAAATGCCCTCGCATGCCCCTTAAAACTAGATATACCTGATACCTGTAACCTGTCACCTGTTACCCGTGGCGGCCTCTCGCCTGCAATTATAACAGGTATATTATATTTATCCTTGTTCCTTATTATAAAATTCACTCCTTTAAGTTTTAATAGATCCATGCCCTTATCTTCCACCATGCACCCTGTCACAACAACGCGCTTATTATCCTTAAGCGCTCTACGGATTGGCCTCAAGGATTTACTATCGCTTGCAGAGGTAACGGTGCAGGTATTCACCACGCATATATCAGCCTCGTCAGCATCACGCGCTTCAACGTACCCATTTCTAACAAAATTCTCGCGTATTACCTGCGACTCGTATTGATTAACCTTGCACCCCAAAGTTTTTATATAAAATATTTTTTTTATCATAGTGTGCAGGGAACGGTTTAAAACCGTTCCCTGCTATTTTTTTAAACAATAAGCCCCAAACTGAAATAAGCCTTTTAATCTAGCTTTAATATCCTGAAATGATTTTGGCCGCATTATCTGGAAAAATACATAGCCTGGCCTCAGATAAAAACTGTATAACGCCCTGTCTATAGCTTTATTCATGGCACTGCATGAAAGCTGCGGGTAATCTATTATTGCCCTCTGCTCTTTTTTCTCGTCCACCCAATCCTTCCAATCTTTAGCTGCTATATAATTATTATCCTTGCACCAGTTATAAAACTCTGTGCCAGGATATGCACACAGGCCGCTGAATTGAACAGTATCTATAGGAAGCCTGGAGGCAAATCTTATAGTCCTGTTTATTGAATCGCTTGTCTCGCCAGGAGAGCCTATAACAAAACAGCCATGCAGGGATATACCTGCTTTTCTGCAAAGTGCTGCAAAACTCTTCATCTTGTCAGTTGAAATCCCTTTTTTCAGGTTTTTCAGTATCTCATCATCCCCTGATTCAAAACCAACGCACATCATCCTGCATCCTGCCTTTTTCATCAATTTCAAAGTAGATAAATCGCCTATTTCAGCTCTTGAATTGCATGACCATGAGATCTTTATTTTTCTATCTAATATCCCCCTGCATATCTTTTCAAGCCTGTCACGATATTTAACAAGCGTAAAGGTATCATCCTCAAACATGATCTCTTTTAAACCAGGAAACAGCCTTATGTCGCATTCTATCTCATCCAGCACATTTTCAGGGCTTCTGTATCTATATTCCCTGCCATACATAACCTGTGGAAATAAACAAAATATGCACCTTCCCTCGCACCCCCTCCCTGTAATAAGGGTAAGGAAAGGGCTTCTTTTTGCCGGGCTGTAATAATCTTTTGGGTTTATATGGTGCCAGGCAGGAAAAGGCAGGCTGTCCAGATTCTGGATAAACTGCCTGTCAGGATTATGGGCAATTTTCCCGCTATTAAAATACGATACGCCATGGATATTTGAAAAACTGCTTCCCGCGGCAATATCTTTCAATGTCCAGTCATATTCTCTCCTTGCAATAGCATCCAGAAAACCCTGGCCTCTTTTGAGCGTATCCTCTGGTTCAGCGCTCACATGAGGCCCTGTCATAACAGTAATTGCCCTGCCATTGGATTCTTCTTTACACATCCTGGCATAAGTTATATCAGAATCTATTGAAGGTGTTGTAGCATTGATCACTGCCATATCAGGATCAAATTCCTTTAACGCTGTTCTTGTATCTAAAAATGATAAATCCATGGCAGTCCCATCTATAAATTTACATACATGCCCGTATCTTTCAAGCACAGCTATGGCTGTACAGATGTAGTCAGGATGGCGCTGTTCCCTTGCCCGTGATTTTGCAAACCAGCGGGCAGTCTTACAGAACCCTTTCCCATAAGATGGATTAAGAAATAATATTTTCATATAATATTTGTAGGGAACAGGCATGCCTGTTCCCTACATTGCCGCACAATAAAAAAGCATCCCGAAATACCTGGCTAATAACCTTTCCGGCGAAATTCTGAACGGCAAAACGCTTATTCCCCCGGAAGCAATAATCTTCAGCCTGTTCCTGGCGTGCAAATCCAGTAATTCTCTCAGTACAAAAGGCCTCTCTTTAATATCCATCACAAAAGGCCTTACCATGGACCATAAAGAAAATCTATTCGGTGCAAAATTTATAATAAGCCCTCTGTCTTTCTTAACAGCCTTTACATTTGAGATAATCCTGTCCTGATCCTTCTTTGAATAATGCTCCAGAAGCCCGTCGCTGAATATGATATCAAATTTTATATCAATGCCTTTCAGCGCCAGCTCATCAAGAATATCCCCCTTTATATACGCCCTGGCTTTATTGCCTGTAACATCCTTTGCGATAAACAGAGCCCTGTCAGAATAATCCATAGAATACACATTGCACCCCGTGGATATAAAATAAGAAGAAAAAAATCCTGTGCCGCATCCTGCGTCTAAAACATTCATGCCAGGTTTTATATAATTTGACAGGATATTTATTATGCGCCTTTTAGACCATGAAGCAGTCTTTTCTGAATGATATTTCTTCCAGAAATTATCCCATTCTGAAAATCCAGAACCTGATAAAGCCAAATACCCCTCCTAGTATGCGGACAAATACGCGGATAAAAGTAACAAATGAAAAACCCGCGTATAAAATATTCCTTCCCTCGACAGCGATCTTTACAGCCAGCGATAATTGTATCAGAAAAAGCGCAATAGCCAATATAGAAGCTATTTCTAAATTAAAAAATAAGCAAAATACGGCTCCCATGGCCAGAAATACTTCCAGAAAATCCTTCCAATAGCCATATTCATCTTTAGCTATCATGGGACAATGAGCTTTATAAAGCTTCATCCTCCAGCAGCCATGCCTGAACTGGACACCAAAATATTTCCATAATCTCAGTATGTTTTTATGGCTCACGAAAGCATTTTTTGCAAAATATATCTTATATCCTGACTTTATTATCCTGTAGGATAAATCCGTATCTTCTCCGCTGGCATTGCAATATTCAGGGTTAAACCCTCCTGCGGCTTCAAAGGCATTCCTTTTAATCATGACGTTATAGGTGCCGAAAGAATTCACGTACTCAGGCATCCTGGAATGCCTGTCTCTTATTTCATAATGAACAAACTTATCCAGCAAATAAGGCGACCCGTATACATTGTAACTCCCTGCCACGGCCCTTGTATCTTCAGCATAATAATGATTGACTAATTTTGAAACCCAGTCTGGGTCAGGTATGCAATCTGCGTCTGTGAAACATATTGCATCGCCTTTTGCATTCTTAAATCCGTTATTCCTGGCTGAAGCAGGGCCTGACCTCTTCTGCTTGATGTATTTGATATTAAACTTTGAAACAACCTTTTCTGTGCCATCTGTAGAGCCATCATCCACAACAATAATTTCTGTTCTGGCTGAAGGATAATCCTGGTTTTTACACGCCTGGATCGCATCCCCCAGAGTATCTGCAGAATTAAAAGAAGGTATAACGATTGAAACAAATGGTTGTTCCATATTAGTGCCTTGAGCCTTGAGCCTTGAGCCTTGAGCCTTTTATCAATGCCTGTTTCCATTCCTTCTTTGTCTTCATAATATTATCATACATGCCTTTATTATCCGGTTCTATGCTTAGGGCCCCTCTGTATTCCTCTATAGCAAGTTTAAAATAACCAAACATTGAATAAAGATTCCCGAGATTATTCCTGGGCTCGCTCTGATCTTTTTTCAAGGCAAGAGAATGCCTGAACGCCTCTTCTGCTTCCTGAAACTTGCGATTTTTAATATAAGCAAAACCTATCTTATTATAAAAATCATGATCGGATAATCCAAGTTCAAGCGCTTTACTATATTCGTCCAGAGCTTCTTTATAATTTTTATTCTTCATATAGATACTACCCAGGCAATAATACGGCTCATAATTGTATCGTTTAATCATAGCTGCTTTTTTAAAATATTCTATAGATTTATCTGCATCGCCTTTATCCAGATACATATAGCCAAGATTACAATGTGCTTCGTAAGATTCAGGGTTTATATTTATTGCAATCTTCGAGATCTGTATCGCTTTATCCTTCAAGCCGATATTGTTATACGCATGGCTAAGATTAGTATAAGATGAAATATAATCCTTTTTCAGGCTTATTGCTTTTTTGAAACATTTTATAGCCTTGATGTTCTTGCCTAGCGCAGCATAAGCAACGCCCATATTATCATAAGCTTGTGAATTGCCCGGGTTACCTTCTATGCTCTTTTTGCAATATTCTACGGATTTTTTAAATTCCCCTATGCCATAATATGCTATTGCAAGATTATTATGCGTAAGAGGTGTGAATGGATTTTTTGGCTCATACCTCAGTATGTTGTTAAATACATTTACAGAATCTTTCCATACCTTCCCATAACCTATGGTAAATGCCGCGTAATAGATTAAAAATAGGCCTATAAATAAACTATATAAAACTTTGCCTGCCTTTGGTTTTATCATATCTTTAAAGATTACGCTCAATATAATAAAAAATCCGACAGATGGTATATAAAGCCATCCCTCTCCAAAAAATACCGATATAGGGTAAATATTTAAGACTGGCAGAAGGCTAAATAAAAACCAAAGACTTCCGAATAAAATTAAATTATATTTGCGCGAAGCTTTTTTGACTGCAAAAATCAAAAAGATGACTCCCAGTATTGATAATAATATGTCAGGCTGAAATATTTTTTTAGCGGGCTCTACATACCATTCCATATGCAATCCCAATGGAAATACAAGTATCCTCAAGTACATAAGTATTACCTTAAAATCAGTAAGAATACGCCTCCATAGCGATATTGAGGCAGGAAAAGTATAATCTATAAGAGGATTAAGGCCTTTTGAAAAATTTAAAACAGTCAGCCTCAGAAAAATGTATACCAACAATACAGCTATATACGGCAACAATGCTTTGAATGATTTTATCTGTCTTTTACCTGCCCTGAATATCTCTATAACTAACAGCATCGGCAATGCTACTGCCATCTCCTTGCATAGAAGAGAAAGCGCAAATGACGCGATGGAAATAACATATAACATCTTTTTCTTTTTTTCTCTATATTTAATAAAACACAACATGGATAAAAATACAAAAAATGCCATTAAGAGATCTGATCTTGCCGGAATATAATAAGTAGTGCTGGAGATGGCAGGCGCTATTCCGAAAAAGAGGCTTGTAAAAAACGCTATATGCGAATACATGCCAATTATATCAATAATAATATACACTAATGCCGCATTAAATATATGCAATAAAAGGCTTGTTAAATGATACCCAAAAGGAGTTAATTTCCAGATATGATAATCTATGGCATATGAAATAAGCTGGAGCGGCCTATAAAAATTACTCCCTAATCCATCTCCTGCGTATATTTGATCTGTAAACATCTTGGAAAAATAGTGCCAGTTTTTAATATATGGATTATCCGCTATCAAAAATTTATCATCCCATACAAAATTATTCTTTAATGAATTTGAAAATATAATGGTGATAATAAATGCTATAAATAAAATATGCGTGGTTTTGGTAATCTTCATCTTTCAGGTATCAGGGAAATATTGTTTTCAGAAATCTTGTTTTCTGGAAATAAGCGCAAGGCGCGTTTTGCATACAACAAGGCCTTGCGATAATCTTTTTGTTCGCAATAAACACCCGCTAAATCATTGTATAAAAATGGATTCCGGCTATTGTATAAAAGAGCTTTTCTATACTCCTCTGCGGAATCCGCTAACCTGTTTTCTAAAAAATATATGCGGCCTTTTATGCTGTAAGCTATAAAGTACCCTCGCTCTTCTTTAACAGCGATATTGCATTGTTTTAAAGCCTTTTCAAGGTCGGAATTATCTCTGTATTTCATGTAATTATCGACGTAAGCCAGGGCCAGATTAGTCCTGTCAATAACTCTTACTTTATCCTGTTCCGGCCTGAAACCAGCGTATGTAAGGTCAGGCCTTATCATAATAAATAAAAACAATGAGATTATTATAGCGATAGACGTTTTCAGATACGATCTGTTTATTATCTTTTCCATAATATAATAAATTGAATATGAGGCAAATATAATAAAAAACGGAACCGCGGGCAGCCTGAACCTGTCTTGAATATGGAATAATATCACGGAAACACTTAAAACTGAAATAACTATATAAGCTATGTAAGGTTTTGGTTTTGCAAAAAAGCTCAAAAATATCCCCATTAAAGACAATGCGCAGATAAATTGAAAATTAAAAAGCGGCCATCTTAATACAGTCGGGAATTCATTCCTGTAAAGATAATAATTGGTGTTGGACGGCGCTTCGTAGCTGTTAAAAAACATCCATATCTTCCTTAGATATAATAGCGCATACGTCCTTGGGTTATTTTTCAACTCATTAAAAAAAACTATGGTTGTTTTTTTTATGCTTCCTCCCGCTCTATTATTAAGATGATTATATTCCATGGACCAGTCTACGTCTACGCCTGACGAAGCCGGGTTATTGCCCGCCCAGAAGGCATTGACCTCTTTTGAAATCCCGATATATTTATAGTCAGAAACAGCATAGTTTCTTATCAACACGGGAATAATCAACATAAAAAAACCGGCTATTAACATCAACGCATATTTATACATAGCCGCCAGTTTAACAGTTTTTTTTATAAAAAATATATAAATCAATACGAATGGAAGCAGTATATTATGCCTGGCGAGCATCAGAAAACCAAGCGCTATGCCTGCCAAAAACCAGGCGCCGGGCCTATTTTTACGATCTGCTTTTAATATAAGGTATAATAAAAAGATGTTTAAAGACGTGATAAAGCTTTCTCTCAAGAGAAACGCATCGTAATAAATAGAGAGAGAATAGAATGCAAGAATAAACGCCGCTATGTAACCTGCTGTCCTATTAAAAAGTAAATCCGCTATTCTGTATAAAAACAATACGCCCAAAGAAGTCAAAATAGCCTGCATTATATATACAGCTATATGACTGTAACCAAATATCTTATATATAACAGCTAGAAAATATGGATAAAGCGGCTCTTTGCCAAAAACCTCCGAGCCTATCCAGCCCCCTGATAGAATTTTCATTGCGCTGGTATTATAGGTATACTGGTCAAAAACATCTGATTTTACTATATATTCTGTAAGAGGAAAACCAAGGATCTGAAATATATATAAAAGCCTTATTGAAAGCGCCGCAAGGAAGATAAAAATAATGGCCCAATTTGTTTTTGGCGCAGTTAACCTATTGCAATTCATATGATAAACATGACAATATGTATATTGCCGCTGTATCTGATTTAAGGACCAGTCTACCGAGTGAACACATGCTGTATCCGATATCTCTTGCCATAGAAACTTCTTTTGGGCTAAAATCTCCTTCAGGGCCTATGAATACCGCGATCTTTTTTGGCATCGAACCTTTTAATATTGCTTTCAATGGTTCTGATATTTCATCAAGGGTGGCAAAAATTACTAAATCTTTTGCTTTTGCTTCTATTAAGGCTTTATTAAAATTCATAATATCTGATATGCCAGCTAATCTTATTCTACCACATTGCTTAGATGCAGCTACAGCTATCCTTAGCCATCTCTCTTTTTTCTGGCTAAAATCTCTAATCTTAGGCACTGTCCTCTCAGTTATTATTGGAACAATATGGTCTACGCCTAATTCTATTGTCTTTTCAACTATAAGATCCATCTTGCTTTTTTTAGGAATTGCCTGATAGAGAGTGATGGTAGGGGAGGGTTTAAAACCCTCCCCTACAACTGAATTTATATCCAGGATCTTTATAATTATCAAATCTTTATTTATTTCTTCGATAGCCCCTAAAAATTCTCTACACTTGCCATCAAAAACATTTATAATAGCACCCTTTTGCAACCTCATAACATCACGTATATGATGAAGTTCAGCCTTATCCTTTATCTTTATTAGGTTTTTTTCTGGAAATATTGAATCAGGGGAAACATAGAAACGCATGGATTATTCCTCGGTGGAGCCACCGGGAATCGAACCCGGACCTTATCCTTGCGAAGGATACGTTGTCCCGTTCAACTATGGCCCCGTATTCATTTTGAATTTGATTATACCATTTTTTAATCTGGCGGGCTACAAATTTGTAGGGGACGGTTTAAAACCGTCCCCTACGCTAATTAATTAAAGGATGCTTGGCGGGGATATCCTGTAGAATATAGCGTAAAACTCTTTTTCATGCTGCCCTCTCTAGAAACAATAAACTCTGCTGTAAGCTTAACTTTTAATACATTGCCTTCCATGTAAAATTCAGAGAATTTACGTCCATCAGCAGAATCAACATCAGTAAGAATTTTTATCTTGGGAATTACATTATCATCTTGTTCAATGATAATACTGCTCTGGGCCTTTTTATACGCAAGCATTCCACTGCTAATCGTATAGGTAATTTCTTTATCGTCTGTATAATCAGAATAAGTAGGAGAATCATCTGGATTAGTCTTATCTATATGCCTAATAGTTAATACTAGGCCATCTGGGGAAATCCCTATAGACGCGTTATTTTTATCTCCTATAGCCTGCATAGCATTCTTCTGTATATGGTCCATAGCATACTGCAGTTCGTAACCAATCATCGCATTATCGTTTGAAGCAATGTATAACCTTTGGCTCGCAACATAAAGGCTTGATACTGCCAGAAATATAAGGCTTAATAGAAGCGCAGCCATGATTATTTCTGCCATGGTCACGCCTTTTTTGTTCTTAAAAAGCTGGTTCATACCAATGCACCTTAACGGTAACTTGTTTATAGCCATTTGCCTGCGGCTCTGTTACATCATAAGTAAGCGCAGCTGAAGTCACTTCCATCTGCCCTGCAATAGTAGCATCAGTCATTCCTATCTGCGACCCAGACATTCCACTTATTGGAACAGGATCCATCTGTGGGTTTTGCGCATATTGATAATTACCCCTCAATCTATCCATTGCCTCTGTTGCGAAATTATAAGCCTGCATCCTGTGCCTTGAACGGTTAAGAAAATGCTGAGCGCCCGTGAATGCGCCGAAAAGGCCGGCTGCAAGTATAACTATAATCATCGCAGCAACCACCACCTCTGTAAGTGTAAACCCAGATGAATAGACACCCCCTGACCCCGCCCTTTCTACCTCGAAGCACCTCTTCGAAGTAGAAAGGGCGGGGTGACTAAGGAATTCATGTAAAATTTGTAATGGGGTAAAACCTTTTTTATTAATAACAGCCTTGGGATGAAAATTTTTACGGGGAAAGAGGCCCATTGGAGGTTATATTGCCGTTCTTTGTTATTTCGTAATAGTAAGTTTTATAAGGATCCGGCGCGGTGTTTTTTCTCTGAGCCCTGGCAGTAAAATCAGTGCCATCTGCGCTTGTTATTGAATATTCAAAATAGCTCTTTGCTTCAAGATTTGGATTTTCTATATTCAGACTATCTAAACCGCCGTCTGTACTTGTAGGTGATTTCCAAAAGATGCCATACTCTAAAAAATATATCTTCTCGCCTGTTCTGATAAGATTCAAATTACTAGCGGCTTCTCCAAGTTTTGCCTTTTCTAATGTTTTAACAAGCATAGGCAGGGCAAGGGTGGCAAGTATGCC
>Ga0210051_1001391_pt1 | contig 24267 bp, 25 predicted proteins | sample CryGey092014_all_FD_185464 | JGI IMG/M metagenome (GOLD analysis project Ga0210051, IMG submission 185464) | Groundwater microbial communities from aquifer - Crystal Geyser CG23_combo_of_CG06-09_8/20/14_all (SPAdes) (version 2) | ecosystem: Environmental > Aquatic > Deep subsurface > Groundwater...
TAAAAAACATATCAATCAAAAATGCTTCGCGGGATAATTTTATTGAAAAGTTAGAAAAAATACCCTACAGGGGTTACACTGTTGAAAATATATCAGATGGTAGGAAAATAGTAATTACTAAACCAGGCGAATATAATGATCCCGAATGGGAATATTATCCCGAAACTTATTGGTCCCGTAAAAAAGGACATGGTCATGAACATCCGATCTGTTCAAGTTTGATTATGGCTCAAAATCCATTTAAGAATTCCAGGAGAGTACAAGATCTTGTAGAATCACACATGGCACACTGGTATAAGAAGACATGCCGGGAACCTCAGAATGTTCTGGAATATTTAATGGTTATAGCTGATTACTTAGCGAGTAGGGAAAATATAGATATCAAGGATATACATAAAGAAAATCTAAAATAAGTGTCGCAAAAAGTATATAATATTTGCGACACCATAATTTGGAGGAATGATGCCCAGAGTAACTATTCTAACTAATGATAATCACTATGTTGATATAGTTGATAATGAATCTGAAGTTAAACATGATTATTATATCTTGAAAAAAAATATCAGTAAAATAAATGAATACTTGGAAAGTAATAATATATCTAAAATAACAAATGGTGTAGCAAAAGAACTAACAAAGGTCGGATTATTGAAGAAAACAGAAACACCCTTTTAATAATATGATACTAAACTTAAAGTACATAGGATTACAAGAAAAATGTCTTCATGTATTAGATATATTAAAACGTAAATATAAAGATCATTTTATTCTAATAGAAGGATTTTATATATGGTTGAATTATTTTTTTTATAAAAAAATGAAAAATGAATATATTAGCCGAACAACACTAATAAAAAAATACGATAATATGATACCAAAACAACTTAAAGGAAAGAAAATTTATCGTAATATGCTAAAACAGATGGATGATATAATAACCAATTATAGTGGTGATATAAATATTAGATGTATAAGTAATCCAATTAATATAAATATAAATAATAACAATTTAATTGGATATATAAACTTAATAACTAAAAATAAAAATAAATACAAAATACATCAATTTATATATAAGGATATTCCACACTATGATAACACATTTGCTGAGAAGATTACACCTGGTTTTTTAGCGGCATCCTTTTTATCTGATTTCCATTTAGATAATTTTGAATTAACTATACATAGTTTAAATTCAAAACATAAAATAAAAACAATATATTTTGATAAGCCCAAAATAGAATTATTTAGAGATAAATCATTTGAATTAATTACTAATATAGAACAAAATTGTAGTTCATGTGAGTTTAAACGCGAATGTAAATATGAAAAAAGAAATTAATATAGATGATATACATGAAGCATTTAAAAAAGTACTTCATAAACTATCTCCACTTGAAGTTCTGGTTTGTTATTTAAAAATAGAACGTAATCTGACTTTAAAGGAAATATCATCAATATTATTTATTTCTCGTCAAACAATAAAAAACTATTTAGATGATACGTATAAATCTGTAAGGAAAGTATGCAAAAATGATATATCCAAATGAAGTTACATATATTCCAAGAAAAGGTGGACAAAAAAAAATATTTGCACCTCAGACTACTATAATAGAAAATAAAAAAGAAGATAATACTAAAGCACCGATAAATTTTCCCAGAATAGCAATTGCAGAAAAAATTAATGAAACAACAAAAGTTCCGGATAAAGTAGTCCCAGAAATAGAAACAATAATAAAAAAATCGGTAACACCACCGATTAACCAGGGGGTGAAAAAAGATAATATAAAGGTGCAAAACAAAAAGATAAACATATCTACGGAATCTGTAGATAATATAATAAAAAAAGTAAGGAGGAATGGCATCATGAAAAAAGCAATACAATTTGGGATTGTAGGATTAGGTCAAGGTGGATGTAGAATTGCCGGTGAATTTGAAAAACTAGGATATAAAACATTGGCTATTAATACATCCGAACAAGATTTAGGTGAAACACCATGTAAAGAAAAATTATTAATAGGTACTGGTGGAGCAGGAAGAAATCTAAAGACTGGAGCTGAAGCTGTAAATACTCATAGAGCAGAGATAATGACTGCATACCAGACAACGTTTCCTAACATTCAGCACGCATTAGTTTGCTCAGGTAGTTCAGGTGGGACCGGCGGTGGTGGTTTAACTAGTATAATTGACACACTTAAGGATTATAAGATCCCTGTTGGTGTAATTACAACATTACCACTCAATACCGAAGATACAAGGTCAAAGAAAAACACTTTAAGTGTTTTAAATGAACTTGTTAAACTCAATGCAGAGAAAAAAATATCTCCACTTATTATAATCGACAATGATAAGATAGAGAAAAAACATCCCGGGCTTTCAACATTAGAGTTCTGGAACATGGCAAATGAAGAAGTTGTAAAATGTTTTGATGTATTTAATATGTTAGCATTCAGAACATCAGCATATACATCATTTGATCCGGCTGACTATAAAAGGGTACTAGTATCTGGTGGATGTATGATATTTGGTACTTTTACAGTTACAAATGAAATCCAAGTTGATACACTGGCTAATGCTATTGCAAGTAATATTAACAGTGGACTACTTGCAGAAGGATTTAATTTAGTAGAAGCAACTACAGCAGCATGTTTAATAGTAGGTAATCCAGAAAAACTTCAGAAATTACCCCGAGTAGCTGAAGAGAACGCTTTTGCAATGTTAATGAAACTTCTAGGCAGTGGAACAATATTTAAAGGTGTATATCCACTTCAAGCAACTCCGGATTTTGAATTATTCTTTATGATATCTGGATTAGGTTTACCAACATCACGTGTAAAAAGTTTAATTGAACATACAAAGGTTGAGAAAGAGCACCTAGAAAAAAAGGCAACACTCCGTACAGTTGATGACATAATGAAAGAACTGCAAACCGAAACTGAAACAAATGGTAATGGTAGTTAATGCAATTGGGAATAATGAGGTGCCGTAATGGCACCTCATTAAACCTGGATCTTGACAAACCCTGATAAATATGCTATAATTAAATATGAAGGTCGTTATGGATAAGACAAAGAAATATATTATCGAAGTAAAAAGAAAAGATGGTAATCTTATATCGAGTAAAGATATAGAAGATATTAAAAAAGCAATTGAAGATAAACAAATTGTAATATATGACGGTAATTTTTTTGAAATTAAAGTAAAAGAAATCAGTGATAATTTTGAGATTAAGGTCGAATCAATATGATTCAGTTAGGATTCCATAAAAATAAATTAAGTGTTAAGATTTCCGGTAATCAATTTAGTAGTCTATTGAATATAATTAAATCATATTCATATAGGCAGTGGTTACCTGAAGATAAAGTATGGTTACTGGATGTTAATAATTATTCGGATGTGGTAAACAAAGTAAAAAATATAGATGATAATATAAAGATAGATTCTTCACTCAGATCTTATATCCAGGGTAATGAAGAAAAAAGATCTTTACTTCACAGTATAAAGACGTATAGTGATGAACCGGAAAAAATAGATGGGTTTAGTGCTAATTTATTTAAGTTTCAAAATATAGGAGTAAAATTTTTATATGAAGGAAAAAGAGTTTTATTAGCTGATAGTGTTGGACTAGGAAAATGTTTATTACCTAACTCATTAATATATATTAATAATGAAATTAAGTACATAAAAGAACTTGATCCAAACTTAGAATATGGATTTAATAAAGTTAATAATTATTTTACAACTGATGAAAATCTAAATAGAGTTAAAATTAAATCTATATATAAAGAAAAAATTAATTGTAATGTAGTTGAATTAAATGCGAATTTAACTGGTAATGTGAGTGTGACTCAAAATCATATGTTTTTAACTCAATGTGGTTTAAAAAAGTCCAAAGACATTACAACAAAAGATTTTATTGCAATACCATATAATGATTTAACCCACATAAAAAATAGTACATTTGATATTGATACATTTTTATTAGCATGGTTTATTAGTGAAGGTCACACATATAAAAGATGTAAAAATTCAGGTAGTATAGTCATAACTAATAACAATATACTAATATTAAAGAAGATACAATCATACTTAAAAGAAAAATTTAAATATACTTGTAACATAATACAGTATAAAGATAAATGCCCTTATATAGGAATACATAAACAAGATATAATAAATTATTATAAAAGACTTGGTTTAACTTTAGTTTTATCTGATAAAAAAGTAATACCTAAATATATCTTTTCGGATATTACTAAATATAAATTGTTTTTAAGAAATTTTTTTGAGGCAGAAGGAAATGTTAATAAAGATAATATAGAAATAACTTCAAAATCTAAAAAATTAATATATCAAATACAATATATGTTATTTAACTTAAATATATTTAGTTGCATAAAGAAACGTAAAAAAAGAGCAACAAATGGATCTAACATATATAGAACTTATTATGTACTATACATTGTTAATTATTCTATAAATAATTTCTACAACCAAGTAAATTTTATTTCAAAATATAAAATTAATAAGTTAAAAAAATTGTTAAATAAAAAAAGGAATACAAATATAGCAATATTACCAATATCTTCAAATTTTATACATAGTTTTATTTATAAATGGAATATTCCTAAGTATTGGTTTGGTAAATGGTTCGATATTAGAAATAATTATCATAGAGATAAAATAAAATTATTTATATGCGCTCTTAATAAAATTCAGAATGGGTGGAAACCTAAATATAATTATAGATGGATAAACGTGCATAATATATTAAATAATCGCAATTTTATAAATGACATAAGATTATTAAAAAAATTATTATTAGATGATCTAAATAGAAAGTTTTTTTGGACAAAAGTAAACAAAACTAAACTTAAAAAATATAATGGTGATATATATGATTTAGAAGTAAATAGTAAAACTCATTTATATTTAGCAAATAATATGGTATGTCATAACACTTTAATGTCATTAGCAGCATTAATTAAATTATATAATGAAGAACAAATCAAATCTGTACTTATTGTAACTCCAAAATCAGTAATTTCTGAATGGGATAGAATGACAAATCAATTCACAGATTATTCATTAAATTTTATAAATGAAACCAGGAACTATAAAGACAAAAAATTTCTAAATATTGTTAATTATGACTTATTAATACGAGATTGGGGACACGGAGAGATACTTACTAAACCATTAAGAAACAGAAGAAATGATATACGGGAATTTGATGTATTAATATTAGATGAAGTTCATAGATGTGGTAATAGTAGAACACATAGATCTAAGGTTATAAAATCTATAAGTAAATCTATACCATATATATATTGTTTATCTGCAACACCACTGCAAAATAAACTTAGAGAACTTTATAATATATTTTCCATTGTAGATAAAAATATACTTGGTAATTATAACGAATTTTCTGAAAGACACTTTATTAAAGGTGGGTTTCAAAATAGAGAGATTATTGGTTATCAAAATTTAGATGAAATATCAACAAGAATTGCACCATATGTATTAAGGAGAACCAGAGAGGATGTTATGGACCAATTACTACCAAGAACAGAAGTTAGAAGATGGGTAGAATTAACTACTGAACAAAGAAAAATGTATAATGATATAAAAAATAGAATTATAGAAATTGAACGTGATCCGGAAAAAGAAGAAAGAATAAAAGAAGCCGAAGTATTGGCTCAATTACAATATATCAGACAGGCTTGTATTTCAACTCACCTCATAGATCCTAGTATTCTCAGTAGTTCAAAATTGGAACTATTAAAAGAAGTAGTTGAAGACATTGTAAATGATGGTAATAAAATGATAATATATTGTTTCTATAAAAACATGTGTGAAGTTATAAAAAAAGAATTTGAAGATTATGGTGTGGTATATTTAAGTGGTGACAATGTAGAAGATTTGCACGAATTAAAAAATAAATTCTTTAATTCTGATGATAGTATATTTTTAATAACGAAAGTTGGTGGTGAAGGATTAAATCTTGAAGCTGCTAACTATTTTATATTTGTTAATCCTGAATTTAACCCTCAGGTAATGAAACAACTATCAGGTAGAATTGATCGCATAACACAAAAGAAACCCATTGAAATCATACATTTATTAGCCAAAAATACATATGAAGAAAGGATAGTTGAAATTATAGATCATAAGGTAGATTTATTTAACCGTACTATAGAAAATATAAAATATGTAGATCTAAAAGAAAACGAATTAATAAGGGGAAATTTGTGAAACATAAGATTTTAATTGTAGGAGATTCACCTTTTGTTAACACGGGTTTCTCGTATATACATAGAGAGTTAGGAAAATATTTATATAATAATGATTATCAAATAGAAAGTATTGGGTTATGGGATAAAAGACCTAGTGAACAAGTAATGACATATAATAATCATTATATTCCTTGGAATGTATATATATGCCGCGATAACTTTCAAAAGTATGCAAATACATATCAGAAAATACTAGATATTGTTAATCCAACATTAATTATAATTATTACTGATCTTTGGATAGCTAAATTTTTTATAGAAACTACTATACCTAAAATTTATTATTTCCATGTTGAAGGTGGTCCCTTACCATTTAATACATACGGAATGGTTGGAGAAAAAGTGGATTGGATAAAAACATTATTAAAAAATGATCTCGTTGTATTTGCTGGTAAGTTTGGTAAAAAAACAACATTGGACGGATTCAAGTCTTATAATAAATTATACAAAACCACTATAAATATTGATGAATTAGATAAAAAATGGCCTATTATACCAAATGGTGTTAATACTGAAATATTCTATCCCTTAGATAGAAGATCCGAACTAAAGAAAGAACTATGGAAAATAGATCCCGATTCCTTTGTTATAGGGTTTTTCAGCCGGATGGATGCCAGAAAAGGATTACCATACGCTCTGGAAGCCTTCTCAAAATGGCCAGGAAGGCCCCAGAATGCTTACTTTTACTGTCATTGTGCCATAAATGATAAATGGGGATGGGACCTGATAAAAATGACCATGGAATTGGGTATTGAAGATAAAGTCATAGTAAATAAAGATTTTAAAGTTGGTGATGGTGTAAGTTATGATATGTTAAATAAACTGTATAATGCCTGTAATATAATTTGTTTACCACCAAAAAGTAAAATAATTACATCAAGTGGAATCAAAAATATAGAAAATATAAAAATAAATGATAAAGTGATAACCCATAAAGGTAGATTTTCTTCAGTTAAAAATACATTTAAAAGACAAGTTAATGAAAAGTTATATATTATAAAACCTCATTATTTTCCGGAATTTAAATTAACAGGTAATCATCCAGTATTGGCAATTAAAGGCAATAAGTGCCATTTAAATAAACAAAATAGAATATGTAATCCAATGTGTGATGATATTTTAGGACATAAAAATAGAAGTTTAAACTTAAATTTTATAGAAAAATTAAAAACTCATGTGAATATGTATAAACAATGTATATTATTAAGAAAAAATGGACTTGGACCCAAAAAAATAAGTAAAAAACTGCAGATATCAATATCTACAATATGTGGTTGGATTTACAAAAATCTTAATCCAGTTAGACGTTTAGAAAAAATTAAAAATTCAACATCTTGTTCTAAAAACTATTATAAAAATTATAAAATTGAATGGATACCGGCTAATAATTTAATTCAAGATGATATATTAGTATTTCCCAATAAGTTAGATTCATGTGATATTAAATATGTAGATACTCCAAAATACATTAATGATACAAAATTCAAAAACAATCCATATCAACTAAAAAAATTACCAAACAAAGTAAAAGTTAATTCTAATTTATTAAAAATTATTGGATATTATATTACTGAAGGATGTGCAAATAATGGTGAAATAATATTCTCTTTAAATTCTAATGAACAAAAATATGCTAAAGAAATAACTAAATCTATTAAAAAATTATTTAATTTAGCTGGAACATTAAAATACCATGATAGAAATAGAATGACTATACATTTTTATTCCGTTTTATTAGATAAATTTCTTAGTGATTTATGTGGGAAACACGCCAAAAATAAAAGAATACCAGATGTATTTATAAATTTACCAAACAATAAATTAAAAATATTATTAGATACATTATTTAATGGTGATGGTTATATTTCAAAAAAACATAGAAATATAACTTATACTACCATATCTGAATTGTTAGCATACCAGGTTCAATATTGTTTATTAAAATTTGGTATATTATCATCATTTATTAAAAAAACACGTGGGGAATATACTGTCACTATATTAAATGAATATTTAAGTGAATATAAAAATCTAATAAATAATAAAATAACTATTGTAAAAACTAATAAGAAACAAAAATCATTTTTTGTTTGGAGAGATAAAGACTATACATATATAAATATTAGAAACATTAAAAAAGTAAAATACAATGGATATGTACACAATTTAGAAGTTGAAAATGATAATTCATACTCCACTAATGGGTGCGTTTTTCATAATTGCAGCCCTAGCCTCGGTGAAGGTTTTGGCCAAACTACATGTCTTAAAGGTAATGCCATGGTTAAAATGAAAAATGGTTATAAAAAAATACAAGATATAGAAAAAGGTGAATATGTTGCAACTCATATGGGTAGGTACCAGAAAGTACTGGAGACATCATCAACCCCTTACAAAGGAGATATATGCGAAATCAGTACATATGACTCTCCAGCATTTTATGCCACACCTACCCATAGAATGTTATCATTAAAAAAAGATATAGATCCTCAAACAAGAAGAGGTAAATTTGGTTATGAAGCTCAGGAATTATGTGGTGGTGATTTACTTAAATTCCCGGTTTTTCCTATAGCAAAAAAAGGTTTGAAAAAACTCAAAAAAATATTACAAAACAGGAAATACCTGGATAGTGAAGTCCCGGAAATAATATTTAAACATAGAGAAGTATTACATCAACCTAAATTTGCAAAATATAATACAATAAGGAAGTATGGTAAAATATGGAGATTGATAATTAACAAGGATAAGAAAATAGATATATCACGTAGTCATGGAAAATATAAAAAATCTATACGTTATATATTATCTAAAATCAAAAAAGTTAAAAAAGTTCCATTCAAAGGTCTGGTATATAATCTGGTGGTAGAAGACGATCATAGTTTTCTAGTTAATGGTGTTACAGCAGTTCATAATTGCCAGGCACTTGCTACAGGTACTCCTGTGATTATAACAAATTATTCTGAACTTAAAAACTTTGATAGGGGTACAATGAAAATTGAACCTATTGCATTCTATGTAGAAACTGGAACAAACATTAAAAGAGCAATTCCTGGAATAGAAGATTTATGGAAATGCTATGATAAAGCATTTAAGAAAAAAATAAATCATCTATATAAAGAAGCCAGGGATGGAGTTATAAAATATGATTGGTCTAATGTTGGTCCAATGTGGATAAAATTAATAAATTCAATATCAATGGGTGAAATAAATAATGATAAAAAAGTATCTATAATAATACCAGTATATAATTCTGATACCGTATTTCTTGAAAAAGCTATAAATTCAGTACTAGAACAAACATATACCAATATAGAACTTATTGTTGTAGATGATGCATCAACACAAAAATATCATTTTAAAATATTAGATAAATACAAGAGTAATATTAAAACAATTTATTTAGATAGTAATGTTGGTGTTGCCCAGGCAACTACTAAAGGTATAGAAATAGCCACCGGAGATTATATAGGGTTTTTAGATCATGATGATATGTTAAAACCAGTATGTGTTGAAAAAACCGTTGAATATTTAAATTCCAATAAAGATATAGGGATGGTTTATACCGATGAGGATAAAGTAAATGAAAGTGATAAAGTCACGGAGCTAGTATATAAAGAAGATTATAATGAAGATCTGTTATTATCCATGATGTATATTAATCATTTCAGATTATATAAATCTAATTTACTTAAAGAATTTCTACCACTTAAATATGATGGTGCCCAAGATTTTGATTTAACATTAAAATTTTCTGAGAAATATAAAATCGGACATATTAGAAATATATTATATGATTGGAGAATCAATAAGACATCAACATTATCGGGTATGAAAGATGATGTTGCAAACAACAATAAAACATGTGTTGAAGATGCACTTAAAAGAAGAAACATTAATGCTAATGTACTCACTGGTCCAATGCCAACTCAATGGCATATAGACAGACCATTAAAAATAAAAGATCCGGTATCTATAATTATACTCACAAAAGATAAACTTCATTTTCTTGAGAATTGTATTAATAGTATAGAACAATATACATTATATCCTCATGAAATAATTATTGTAGATACCGGAAGTAAAGACCAAGCAACATTTGATTATTATAGCAAAAGTAAACATCGGATATTAAATGATGATTTTCATTTTTCTAAATCAAATAATAAGGCCATAGAAAGAGCAACATATAATAATGTAGTGTTTCTCAATAATGATATTTATGTAACTGAGAACTGGTTAGAAGAAATAATGAAACAATTACAAAGACTTGAAGTTGGAATTGTAGGGCCTAAATTATTATTTCCTAATGAAACCATACAACATGCCGGACTTGCACTAGGTTTAGGTGGTCTTGCAGGGCATATGCATATAGGAAAACCTAAAAATTATTTCGCCACAAATTTTATTAGAGAAGTTAATGCTGTAACTGGTGCATGTCTGGCAATAAAAAAAGATATATTCCGTAATGTTGGTGGATTTGATATAGGATATATGATAGAGTTTCAAGATGTTGATCTTTGCTGCCATCCAGACACAATTGTTGTGGGTAATCACATTAAAAAAATAACAGAATATATTAAAAATGATATTGTTTATAACTCTAAAGGAAAACAAATAAAAATACTAGAATGTATGAAACGACTATATAATGGTAATATGATAAACATTCAACCATTTTATTCAGAAACTTTAAAATTTACACCACAACATCCAATACTAATAAAACGTAATGATGTTATTATGTGGGAAAAAGCAGAAAATATAAAAAAAGATGATAAGCTTCATATGGTCATTCCTAATATTAAAAATAATTTAAAATATATAAATGTATTGAATTATATAAAATATATGCCAAATATACATAAGATAAATAATAACATTATAACATATAGAAAAACTAGAAAATCCTCTATAGAACTTCCATTGAAAATAAAATTAGATGAAAATTTTGCTATTTTAATGGGGTTATATTTATCTGAAGGTCATATAGATAAAAAAATTCAACATGTCACATATACTTTATCTGAAAATGAATATATCGATAAATTAATAGGGGCACTTAATTACTATAAACTACCTTATTATAGAAGAATAACACAAAAACATAAAAATATAACCACATATCAAATAACAGTAACTAGTAGATTATTAAGTGAATTGTTATTTAATATATGCGGTAGAATATCGGATAAGAAAGAAATAAATGCTGATTTTATCAATACCAATTCTAATTTTATGAAACAACTCATTAAGTGGATGTATATTGGAGATGGAAATAAAACAATTCGCTATTCCTACACAACCACATCATATAAATTAGCATATTTTTTAAGAACCCAATTACTTAGATTCAAAATTGTATCCAGTGTAAAATACACAAGTGGAGCATTTAGAGTGGAAATAGCACTAAATCATTACAATAGATTTTATAATATTGTACAATTGAAACTTAAAAATAAAATAAAAATAACTAATAAATTTAATTTCTTTGAAGAAACTGAAGATTGTTTTTGGATATCTATACATGATATATTTCAAACTAAATATAATGGATACGTTTATAATTTTCATACTGATAATGATAATACATATAATACGCACAATATTACAGTTCATAATTGTCTTAAAGTTAGAAAATTAGGATATAAAATTATTTACACTCCACATTCTATATTATATCACCATTGTAGTGTAACTCGCGGTAATCCAACTCAATTACAAGCTATGAACGACAGATCTTTATTTGTAGAAAAATGGAAATCAGAATTAGAAATAATAGATTTCAATTTATCAAAAGATACCATGGAACCAAATTATCTAAAGTATATTGATCATTGGTTAAAGGTCGGAATTGAAGGTAGAAAAAGAGGTATAATAAAAAGATGATACTATTTACACAACCTATATTTTGTCCGAATGATAAATACTTCGATTTTAATTTAAAATCTATAGAATCTTTTATTGCTTATTTAGAAAAATATCCTTGTGATTATATTACACCCGTGTTTAGTGGGTATGCTAAAAAAGACGAATATTGGAATAAAATAGTTAATACCATAAGAAGAAAATTCCCATCTGCAACCATTATAAAATATAATAGAAACTATGGTAAGGCATTTGTAATAAATAATTTGGTTGAAGTTGCAAGTAAAACAAAAGATTATAAATATTTGTTTACTATAGATTCCGATATGTGTTTTGATTTAAATGAATCAAATATGTTTGACAGATTGGTTAGTTTATCTGATATTTTGATAAATAGAGTCGATAAAAAATTGGGATTATTAGCATTAAACCAAAGAGATCGCAATTGTCATGTCGTAGATGCACTTAAAGAATCAGAAATAGTTAATAATGAAAAATTAATGTGGAATAATTACCCCGGTTATATTGGTGGTGGATGTTTATTCATAAATATGAATGCTTGGAAAGAAATCGGTGGATATAGAATCTTAGGTGTATATGTTGGGGATGATGCATATATCTTGATAGATATGAAATCACATGGATTTTCATACCAAGTAGTTGATACTATAGGCATGATACATCCTCCAGATCACGACGAACCCTATATTATATGGAAAAGCAAGATGTGTCAAAGAGATACAGCAGGTGGAGTAAGAAAAGATTTAGAACCAATAGTTAAAGAATTTGAAGAATACTGGAATAAAAAAGAAGGTAGTTAATATGGAAAAAATCAGCATAGTTATACCGACATTTAATCAATCCGGTTACATAAAAGAAGCCATAGATAGTATAATTAACCAAACTGAAACTGATTGGAAATTATATATAGTAAATGATGGATCAACCGATAACACTAAGGATATTGTACAATCATATTTATCTGATAAAATAGTTTATTTCGAAAAAGAAAACGGTGGTGCTGGGAGCGCTCTTAATTATGGTTTTAGAAAAGCAACCGGATTATATCACGCGTACATAAGTTCAGATAACACATACTTACCAAACTATTTATCATCATTATGTGGTGTACTTGATACAATGTCTAACGTTGGATTTGTATATTCGGATTTCCAATTCATGAATGAGGCTGGTGAACTTGGTCAAAAAATCATCAGGCCAACTTGGGTTCAAAATCAATTATTATCCGGGTGCGTAATTGGTTTGTGTTTCATGTGGCGCAAGGAATTATTTGAAAAAATAGGCGGATTTGAGGAACATTGTACAGAAGAAGATTATGGATTTGCAATAAAATGTGAAGAACTATGTGATTTATACCATGTTCCTGAAATACTTGGTTATTACAGAGATCATTCTCAAACAGTGACGCGTCTTAAAAAAACAGACAAAAGTAACGACTTAGTTATGGAAGCTAGAAAAAGAAGAGGATTAATACAATGATTAAGTTGTCCATTTTAGTTTTAACAACACCAAGAAGAGTAAACAATATGTTTTCTGAGCTTATGAAAGAATTAGATAAACAAATTGGAAATAAAAAAGATATAGAAGTTTTAGGTTTATATGATAATAAAACTAAAAGTGTGGGAGAAAAAAGAAATAACTTGGTAAGTCTAGCTAAAGGACAATTTTTATGCTTTATAGATGATGATGATAGAATAGATGATTCCTATATTGAGTCTATTATGAGCGCTATAGACCAGAACCCATCAGCTGATTGTATATGTTTTGGATGTGAAACAACAGTTAATGGTGCTGATAAGCATTTTTCAAAATATAGCATCAGTTATGAATATGAACGTACAGGGGACCAGTGGCGAGGCAAACCTTCTCATACAATGGTATGGAGATCAGCTATTGCTAAGAAATACTCGTTTCCTGTGGTTAATTATAATGAAGATGTGCCTTGGGTTATGAAAGCACATAAAGATATAAAAAATGAAATTCAGATAGATAAAATATTATACTATTATATATTTGATAGTAATATATCTGAGACGAGATCATGATAAAACCGAATCTACCACTTGTTTGGTAATTTAAATGAAAGTTAATATTGTAACCGAGGGCATGTGGATTAAACATTCTATAAGTCATAAATTAGAAAAATATAGTAATAAAGACGAAATTAATTATAGTATATCTGAATCGCCAAGAATAGACACCGATATTAATTTTTACATTTGTTATAACACATATTTGCAATTTCAGAAATCAAAAGTATTAGATATAGGATATGTTACTCATATCCATGCCAATGATACAGAGAAACATAGTAAAGATATAGGATTTCCGTTTGCTAAATTTAAAGAATTGGATTTTTATTTACATGAATCTAACAAAAGTTATAATCAATTTATCCAACTAGGGTTCCTAAAAGAAAAAAATAGAGTTGTATATGCTCCAATAGAAATGCACAAATATCCAACATCTAAGATTAAATTGGGCATAATTCAAAATGGTGAAGTTGAAGGAAAGGGGCTATTTTTTATGGAAAAACTAATCAATACATATAATTTTTCAGATTATTTTAAATTTATAATATCTGGAAATGGTTGGGAAAAAATAATTAAATTGATGAAAGAAAAAAATATAGATTTTGAACTTTACTTGTATCAACCAGAAGATTACTATAATTTAAAACATAAAGACTTATATTGTAATATAGACTATCTATTTGTTCCATCGTTGTGGGAAGGCGGCCCTATAGCCATATTAGAAGCGTTGTCTTGCAGTGTTCCTATAATATCTTCTGATGTTGGTTTAGTAAAAGATTTTGGGGTTGAATATATGTATAAGCCAGGAAATATAGAAGAAGCCTGTAAAATATTTAACGATCTTAGTTTAGTAAAAATAAATAGAAAGTTAAAAGTAACAGAGTTAACATATGAAAAATTTAATCATAATTTATATAAAATATTCACAGAAATAATAGATAGTAGAAAAATCTAATGGCGGTCAAATGAGAAAAGTCGAATTAGGAAGCGGAATAGAAAGAAAGCCCGGGTATATAGGAATAGATAAAGATGACTATGGACAAGAATATGTTAGAGATTTAGAACGAGGTCTTCCATTTGATGATAATTCTGTAGATGCCATATTTGCCCAACATCTTCTTGAACATATTTATGACCTGTCTTTTTTAATGGAAGAGATATGGAGAGTATCCAAACCAGGGGCTATAGTGGAAATTGTAGTCCCACATCAAGATTCCCCATCAGCCTTAAAGGACCCAACTCATATAAGATTATTCAATGACTATTCTTTTGATTATTGGGTTCCTGGTATAGTTAAATTTAGATCTAAACATGTGAAAGCTCAGTTCAATATTTTAGAAAAAAAAATTGATAATATGAAACATATGTATGTTAAATTAGAAACTGTGAAATGAAAAAATTAATATCTTATACATCCGCAAACACAATACCAATTAAGCTTGTAGCAAATCAGGATTTAATGAATAGTATAATTAATCATAATATAACACCAATACATATACAAATCAACCCAACAAACTCATGTCCTTTGAATTGCACATTTTGCAGTTGTAAAAACCGGGATAAATCAAAGGAAATAAATTTCAACCTGCTTAAGACTATAATTAATAAATTCAGTGATATGGGCATGCTAGCATGCACAATTACAGGTGGGGGTGATCCATTGGCATATACGTATATAAATGAAACAGTTGATTATTTAAATGCACGCGGAATAGCCATGGGTCTGGTTACTAATGGTGTGTTGTTTAGTAAAATTAAACCATCATCAATAGCACAGCTTACATGGTGCCGAATATCATTATCTAATGAATATAAAATAAATGAAAAACACCTGGAAAATTACATAACTAATACCAATGTTGATTGGTCATTTAGTTATGTTATTAGTAGTGTAAATAATATTGAACAAATTATACAAGCCATTAATTTCGCTAATAAACATAAATTCACACATGTTAGAATTGTAAGTGATATATTAAATGTTGATAGTCAAGAGATGGATGATATTAAATATTTAATAAAACAAGAAGGTATAGATGATAGCCTGGTCATATACCAGGGCCGCAAAGAATACAAACACGGAAATAAAAGATGTCTCATCAGTTTAATGAAACCAAATATAGATGCTGAAGGTAATATAATTCCATGTTGTGGTACACAGTACGCAGAAAAAACCCCATCATTAAATTATGGTAATAATTTTAGAATGGGAAATATAGATGATATTGATGGTACTTGGAATTATCAAGAATATTTCAATGGTTCGATATGCGATAAATGTTTTTACTCCGAATACAATGATGTGTTAAATATTCTTTGGAATATAAAAGACATCAAACACAAAAATTTTATATAGGTATTGACAAACCCTGATAAATATGCTATAATTATATATGGAGAGTGTATGATCAGAATTGGCCTTGGCATCAGCACATATAACAGAAAAGAATCACTAGAAAACCTAATAGAATCTATAAGAAAATACACCACAATACCTTATACATTGTTCTGTGCTGTTGATGGTAGTAATGATGGCACAGTGGAAATGTTAATAAATCAAGGAATAGAATTTACTTATGGACAAACCATTGGACTACACATTAACAAAAACCGCATATTTAGAAGATTCTCTCAATTTAATTTTATATTTATCTTGGAAGATAACGTAACAATAAAAAAAGAAGGCTGGATTGAAGAATTCATATCAGCATCTAGTCTTTTTAATTTACCTCATATAATATGCGATCCTAGATTTTACAAAACCATATATAAAACAGAATCAATGGGAAACTATGTTATAGATTGGGTTGGTGTATATAATCCTATTATAACATTTTATACTAGAAGAGTAGTTGAAAAAATAGGTGGAATTGATGATAGACTTAAAGGTCTTAGCCCGGGATTACTAGAACACTATAGTAGAATAATCCAATCTAAATTAATAAATAATGAAAGGGGATTTCCAAACTTTGCAAATAGCAAACAATTCATTGATTATGATAATATAGATTTTCAATACAAAGAATCAAAAGAAAATATAGATAAGTATTATAAACTATATCAAAGCATAATAAGTGAAAATAAGTCAACCGGATGTATATATAAAAAATTATGAAATTATTTTGGGAAATATTATGCGATTACTAAGTGATAAACCATTTGGATTAAGAGATTTTAATTTTGTTTGTATGGGATTGGTATCGGACTCAAATAAAGATTATGTGTGTTTATTACAAATAAATACCGGTCAATTATATATAGAAGAAGTTCACTGGGGAAAGGGAAATAATATTCACACGGCAACATTACATCAAGTTGATCATGATAAAGAATGGAGATATTTATTTAAATGTGTATCTGAAGCAACAACAATATTCAGCCCCAAAAAAATTAAATTAATAAGAAAAAATCCATTTTTATATTTTTATAATACTAAAACCGGATATACAAAATCACAAGATTTTATAAAAAGAAAAAGGAAAGGTATAGCATGAACAAAATTTATACTATAGAAGAAGTCGATGAATTAATAAAAAAACATAAGAAATATCATGATGAAGAATCCGCTCTAGAATTATTCAAAGCTTTTGAAGGTTTTATACTGAAATATACTTACTTTCTAAAAAATGGTCATGTAAAAATAAATGACAAAGATTTAATGAGTTTAGCTGGTTTACTTGGTATAAAAAACTATCAAAATAACTCAATTAAAACTATGTTTGATTCCTGGGAAATCCATGATATATTTAATGAATTATATTTATTATTCCTGATATGTATAAATCAATTTGTTAGAAGAAAAGAAGGACCATATTTTACAGGTTATCTGTATAACTCATATAAATATTATGTTAAAGATTGGATATCTAAACTTAGTGAAGATATACTAAATACAAATAAAGTATATTTAATCAGTGATTTAAACTCAGATATAGATATAGATGAAAATTCTGACATGTTTACTTCCAGTAAATATAGAGAAATGGAAAATGTTGTATTTGAAGATAAAAAAGTTGATACTATAAAATATGATAATATATGCTTTACAGAAAAAACAACACTAACAAATTTTGAAAAATATATACTCTATTTATACTATGGTAAAAAAATCAGGGATAAAGAAATAGCCGAACTACTCGGCATAAGGAGGCTACATGTAAATATAATTAGAAATAAAGCAAAAAGAAAACTCATAGGATCTGGAATAATCCTAGATGATTTTGAAAAATAATAGGAGGTAATATGGAAAAAGTAATTAAGAGTGTATTCTTTAAAGACCAAGAAATTGAATTTGAAGCTTACGTTGAGAACGACAAAGTTTATTTAACGGAACACGGTGTTTATCAAATTATGTTAAATATATGTAGTGTGTTATATGATAAGGTTAATCCGACAGAATCTAAAGAGAAAGTAGATGATGTTATCACACCAACAACACCCAAACCAGAAAACAAAACCATCCTATTTACACCGGAACAAAAAGAACAAATGGCCACAATAAAATCTAAATTAGGTATAAAAGATAAAACACAATTTGATATATTAAATCCAATTATTATTAAATGGAGTTCATCCAAAATAAATCAAATTGATAAATGGGAAAGTTTAACATCTCTTTCTAATGAAGAAAAGGATGATTTCATTAATTTCACAAAAAAATATCTAAATATAATATAAAGGATAACAACTATGCAAAATGATGAAGTAATTGAATTACTATATGATAAACTATCTGCTTATATAGATTATTTAAAAATAGATGTTCATAATGGTAAATTCAAGTGTCCAAGAAAAGAACATGTGGATTCAGATCCATCTTGCAGCATAGTTCCACATAACCCTGTAATATGGCATTGTTTTGGATGTTTAACCTCAGGTAATATATTCACCCTGGCAAATATAATTGAAGGATTGCCTCTGGATCCACCTGATTTCTGGAATATAACAGTACCTCATTTATGTAAAATATTTGAAATACCATATGAACCTAAAGAATTAGATGATAATACTAAAGAAAAATATCAAAGGTTAAGAGCATATAAAGATGCAGCATCAATTGTATGTAGTTACCCTGAAAATCCAGAAGCATTAATTTATAAATACCTGGAAAAACGTAATTGGAACATAAAAACAGCAAAGTTACTAGGTATAGGATGTGTGGAATCAATTGATGATTATTTAAAACAAATGGAAAGATTAGGATGGAAAAAAGATTACTTAATGGTATCTGAGTTATTAAATAAAAACATCTTTAATAAAAACAATCTTATCTTTGTAGTTACTGATGATAAAAATAAACCAATTGGATTTGCAGCTAGAAATATGAACTGGAAAAAACTAGGTAAAAATGATACTCCATCACCAAAATATATAAACAGTCAAAATAGTATAATTTACACCAAGGGTAATATTTTATATAACCTATACAATGCAAAACCATTCGCTCCACCGTTATGGATTGTCGAAGGATATGGCGATTGTGCTAAAATGTATGAATGTGGAATAACTAATGTGGTGGCTATAGGTAGTACGGCCCTTACTGATCATAACAGTTATAGTCATATAGAATTATTAAAAAGACATGGTATAAATGATATAATACTAACATTTGATAATGATGATGGTGGCCAAGCTGGACTTGAAAGATCATTGGAAATACTAAATGAATATAAAAGTTTCAATGTTAGAATATGTTGTATCTCTGGTGCTAAAGACCCCGATGAATTTATAACTAAACACGGAATTGAAAAATTTAAAGAATTAACGTTACTAAAACCATTCAATTATAAATTATCACGATTTCCATTTGATACTTCCGGAGCAGAAATTTCAAAAAAAATGGTTAAATACATATCGGCTGAACATAGTATTATTGATCAACATGATATGATAACTATTCTAGCACAAAAAACCGGAATACCATATACAATAATTGAAAAGGAAGTGGGAATATTATCCGGAGCAAAAGACTTTCAAAAACATAAAGAATTCATTGAAGAACAAGAAAAAGGAATTAGAGAATTAAGAAAATGTAAAAACATGATGGAATGGTGTCAAATACTTGAACTAAGACATAAAGAAGCTCAAAATAGAATTGATACATCCGAATATACTGATGCAGATTTAGAACAATATAAACAAAGATTAATAAAATTAAAAAATGAATTTTCAACTAATAAAGAACCTGGATTCTCATGTGGTAAATTTAGAAAAATACAATATCATTTAGATGGTATACCAAAAAGAGCATCATACATGGGTCTTGCAGGCTTATCAAATATTGGCAAAACGTCATTTTTAAGATCATTAAGTTGGGAAATGTTACATAATAATTCCGACATTTTAATTATATTTATGAGTATAGATGATCCATTACAAAAAATAATACCTGCCTACATGTCACTATATACTGGATTAGAAATATCAGAAATATCAAAAGCTAGAAAAAGAATATGGGATAATGAACAAAAAAAAGATTTATTTATAAAAGGATGGAAAAAATTTGAAGAACTAAGTGATAGACTCATAGTTAAAGATATATCTGATGGTATGACTACAATTGCATTAGAAAAATATATTAAATATTACATGAAGACATACCCTGATAAGAAATTATTTGTAATGGTAGATAATTTCCATAAATTAGCGGATTTTTCAGAAATGAATGATAAAAGTAAATTTACTGCAATAAGTAGCAGAATAAAAGAAATATCCATTAAATATGATATTCCAATTTTATGTGTTTTCGAACTTAGAAAATTAGCTGACTATAGTAGAACTCCGACACTTCAAGACGTAAAAGAAACCGTATCTATTGAATATGACTGTGATTTAATATGGCTAATGCACCAAGAAATGCACATTCAACCTAGTACAAATAGAGCGTGGTATATGAAAGATGAAAATGGTAATAGTGTAAAAATGCCAGTTGTGGATTTATTTTTTGCAAAAAATAAAGAAAGTGATTTCAAAGGTTGTATACCATTGAAATTTAAACCCAATGTATCTAGGTTTGATGAAACTACACCAGAAGAGGATGATATACTTGAAGGAGGTGGAAATAAAAAATCTAAATCTATTGAGGTTCCTATGGATAATATTGCCATTGAAGTTGAAAAAACAAAGGAAACAATGCAAAAAAATTTCGATTTTATGAATAATAGTAATGAAATAAAACCAAGGAAAGATACCAGTGCTTGGTGAGGAGAGTATATGCCAATATCAAGAAAACCGGGAGAAACCACAGCAAAATGTATGAAACGAGCGATGGATGAAAACACTAAAAAATATCCATATAAGCAAGCTCTAGCAATATCATTATCTCAATGTAGTTTATCTAAAAAAGATGAAACAGATTGGGATTTTTATTTCTCAATAATTTATAGAGACAAAATTAAAAAAGAAACAAAAGATGGTTATCAATATACATGTAAACATTGTGGATGTGTATTTGATATGACAAAAGTACCAGAAGCAGGTATGGGATATGTTAAATGTCCTAGATGTAAGAAAGTATGTATTCAGGAGGAAGAATAATGGAAATAAGAAAATTATTCAAAAAGATTAACCCATTTAACAACAAAAAAATCAACACAAAAAGCGAAAATATTCCCACAATTAAAAATTTAATTGAGGAAAAATCAGAGAAAAAATTAGAAACCGGAGCAGATATTGTTGATGGTCCACACACAGCCTCTGGAGTCTTAGATAAACCTTTAACACATGAAAATATAATTAATATAATAATTAAAGGTGAGGAGAAAAAAGGTAGAAAATTTGAGAATTCCGGAGAAGCAGTAAAGTTTGCTGAAAGAAAATTTGAAAAAATAGGAGAAAAAATGAGAAATATGGGAATTCCTGTTTGTTGTATTCAATGTGGTAAAGCCGGGTCTAATAAAGAAACAGGAGCATTTAGAAAAACAAAGGATGGTTATATTCACGAAAATTGCCGGATAAGGATAATGCAATGATAATTGATAAGATAGACCAACAAATAGTAAAAGAATACGCAGAAGAATCAAAACTTAGAGATGAAAGAAAATTCGGTATATACTGGCCATCCCAGGCCAGTGCAAAATTAAGTAATGGTGAAATAGTTGGTATGTGTTTAAGACAATCTTTTTATGAAATAAAACACGTTGCAATAACCAATATACCATCTGCAAAGTCTATTAGAAAAATGAGGTATGGACTTTTAATAGAAGCAGAGGAATTAAAATATGCAAAAAATGCAGGTATGTTATTAGAATCACAAGTAGTATTTGAAAAATATATAGACAATATAATAATCCGGGGTAAAATAGATGGTATATATGGACCCGATCCTAAAGGTATAGAAATAAAAACCGGATCCGGATATTATTTTAAAAATGAAATATGGGGAACAGATACAGAAAGTGGTAATCCTAGATATAATAATTTACTTCAGGTTATACTATATTTAGATGGATTTAAAGAACATAAAACATTTAAATTTAATGAAGCTTATCTGGTATATATAAACCGCGAAAGTGGTGATACCCAGGAGTTTAAAATAAGATTACAAGCCGGGTATCCCATGATTTGGGATGAAATAGATTATGGATTAAATATCAATAATATATATGCCAGATACAAAAAACTCCATTATTACATATCTCAAAACATATTGCCACCTTGTGATTACCATAATATGTACACTATTAATGAAATTATTGAGTTATATTCAACTAAAAGGATATCTAAGACCAAATACAAAACATGGTATAACCAAGGTTTTGGTACAGATTACCAATGTGAATATTGCAAGTGGCTGGACTACTGCAGAAAGGATAATGTGCTTAAATAAGGCATAAATATGATAGAACCATATAAAGGTATCAAAACTAATGATAACAGCCTTATACCCCTACTGGAATGCGTCCTGGAGGCTAATTCTAATGTATTGGAGTGTACCTTAATGAATAAAGTTACTATTAATGGTGATTTGGGCATAGTAAAGGGGTATATATATCCAAAAGGTGACGTATCACACGTAATATACCCGGATATGGGCCATGATAACAATTTTAATAAATTTATCGATATTGATGACATACCTCATATATATGCTACGGAATCTGAAAAAAGTAATATAATAATTAAGATAAAAGATATGGTTTTTCACCAGGTATATATAACTAGGTTTAAATCTACTGATATATTTTCATTCATAGCAAAAATAACAATATCTGATATAGAAAAGTTAAAAAATCTAATAAAGGAGGAATTAGAAAATGGAAGCAAGAATCTTAGAATTACTGAAAGATGAAGTTGATAAGATACATGTCCAAATGATTATCCAGGAAGAAATGCTAAATGTTGTTAACAGCATCAAAATTACTGTTCAACAAGGTGATGAAAATAGTGTCCAGCAAGCTAAATCAATTGCACAACAAAAAGCTATGCTTCAATCATCTATTGATATTAACAAAATGACATTAGCAAATCTTAAAGAAAGAATAAAAATGGAGGAAAATAAATGAACAATGAATTAATACAGGAACTTAATAAGGAACTACTTGCAATAAAAGTAAGACATGTTTTTACTATTACTCTTCTTGAAACATATGAAGGTATGACATTCGAAGGAAAAGAAATTGACATAGCAGCAGAAAGAATACGTCAACTAAAATCCGATATAAGAATAAATAAAGAGTATATTAAAAAAATAGAAGATAAGATAAAAGAAATGTCTAAATAGTTATTTTATACTATATTACACAGTTTCTTCGTTTCCACTCAGAACTACTGTAATACTTATTTTCTTTCCTACTGGAACTGTATAACTCAAATCAGTATCTTCTATTCCGTCAACAACAATGTTTATTTTCTGATTTGCTACCAATGCAATTGACTTTCCTGCATAAACTTTTTGTTCTGTTTCGGCGATTAGGATTGTGGGGGGGAAGAGTAAGAGAAAGATTAGTAGTAGGGATTTCATGGTTAAGGAATTATATAGTTATACTTGTGGTTTTTTCTTTAGCAATTCTAACTGATATTCAGAGATATCTTCCGACCTTTTAATACAATTA
>Ga0210051_1001399_pt1 | contig 24235 bp, 21 predicted proteins | sample CryGey092014_all_FD_185464 | JGI IMG/M metagenome (GOLD analysis project Ga0210051, IMG submission 185464) | Groundwater microbial communities from aquifer - Crystal Geyser CG23_combo_of_CG06-09_8/20/14_all (SPAdes) (version 2) | ecosystem: Environmental > Aquatic > Deep subsurface > Groundwater...
ATGAAGAACAAGAAAAAGAAGACGAAGAACTGGATGTTCCTGCCTTCATCAGAAGAAAATTAAAGTAAGTCCAAGTATTCCTTGTTTCTTGCTTCGCTCGAAATAAGTCCAAGTATTCCTTGTTTCTTGCTTCGCTCGAAATAAGTCCAAGTATTCCTTGTTTCTTGCTTCGCTCGAAATAAATAAAAACAAAAAGGCATTATAACAATTTAGCAATATTAGCAACGGGGGATTGAGATAATGCCTTTTTTAGTTGCAAAAGGCCACCGGCCGACAAGGCCTCTGGTCTGGAAAGCCACCGGCCTGGAAGGAGGCGAAAAAGTGACTGACGAAGATAAAATCAAACTTTCTCAAAATGCCATTATTGTGCTTAGGAAAAGATACCTAACCAAAGATAACAACGGTAATCCGGTTGAAGAGCCAGCAGAGCTATTTCATCGTGTAGCCAATGAAATCGCCAAAGCAGACCTAAATTATGATAACAAAGCAGACGTCCAAAAAATAGCTGCCCAATTTTACCAGCTGCTCTCTAATTTAGAATTTTTGCCCAATAGTCCGACTTTAATGAACGCCGGCCGAGCTTTAGGTCAGCTTTCGGCTTGTTTTGTCCTGCCAGTAGAAGATTCTATGGATTCCATTTTTGATACCTTGAAAAATACTGCTTTGATTCACAAATCCGGTGGCGGCACCGGCTTTGATTTCTCACATTTAAGACCTAAAGGCAGTGTGGTTAAATCAACGTCGGGGGTCGCATCGGGTCCTATTTCATTTATGACCGCTTATAATGCCGCAACAGAAACTATCAAGCAAGGGGGAACGCGTCGGGGCGCTAACATGGGCATTTTAAGAGTTGACCACCCTGATATTTTGGAATTCATCACCTGTAAAGACGACGTTGCTAAACTAAATAATTTTAATATTTCGGTGGCGATTACCGATGAATTTATGAAGGCGGTAGAAAAGAATAAAGATTTTGATTTAGTTGACCCAATTTCCAAAAAAGCTGTCCAAAAACTCAACGCTCAAGAGGTCTTTGACAAAATTGTTGAGCAGGCGTGGAAAAATGGTGAACCGGGCATCATTTTTATTGATAAAATTAATGACAAAAATCCAACCCCGGCGCTGGGGAAAATTGAAAGTACTAATCCGTGCGGTGAGCAGCCATTATTGCCCTACGAAAGTTGCAATTTGGGCTCGATTAACCTTGGCGTATTAACTAAGCGACAAGACAGCAAAAAAGTTCTTGATTGGAAAAAACTTGAAGATGTAGTAACAAAAGCCGTCCATTTTTTGGACAATGTTATTGACCTTAACCGATATCCTTTAGATGAAATTAAAGAAATGACGTTGGGCAACCGAAAAATTGGTTTGGGGGTAATGGGCTTTGCTGATTTACTAATTAAACTTCAAATTCCCTACAACAGCCAACAAGCTTTGGAAATTGGCGAAAAAATCATGGCCTTTATCAATGACAAAGGCCATGAAGCATCAGAGAAGCTGGCGGAAAAACGCGGCGCTTTTCCCAATTTTAAACAAAGCATTTACTTTCAACGGAAAAGAAAAAAAATCCGCAATGCCACCATCACCACCATTGCTCCCACCGGCACAATTTCTATCATTGCCAACGCTTCGTCGGGTATTGAACCTTTATTTGCCGTCTGCTATAGCCGGCAGAACATTTTAGACGGCGAAAAAATGTGGGAAGTTCATCCAGAGTTTGAGAGAGTTGCTAAAAAAGAAGGTTTTTATTCCCAAAAATTACTGCAAGAAGCCGCTCAAAAAGGAAGTATTCAATCAATTGATGAAATTCCACAAAATATTAAAAATTTCTTTATTACGGCACACGACATTACTCCCGAAGACCACATTAAGATGCAAACGGTGTTTCAAAAACATACTGACAATGCTGTTTCCAAAACAGTCAATTTTCCCAACTCTGCCAACATTGAAGGGGTCAAAAATGTATATTTGCAGGCGTATAAGTACGGTTGCAAGGGTGTAACAATTTACCGCGATGGCTCACGCCCCACCCAAGTACTCAATCTGGAAAATAAAAAAGAGCAACCCAAGGTGCAAGAACAAGCTCAACTGCAAATTGTCGCCACTCAAACTCTCAAACCCAAACCCCGTCCGACAGTGATGCGCGGCTGGACTCATAAAATCGATACTGCCTACGGTAATCTTTACATTACTCTCAATGAAGACGACAAGGGCAATTTGTTTGAAGTTTTTACTTCTATGGGTAAAGCCGGCGGATTTTTTGCCACCGAAACAGAAGCCATTTCCAGATTAATATCATTAGCCCTGCGCTCCGGCATTTCACCAGAGGCAGTCATTAAACAAATTAAGGGCATTAGAGGACCGCTGCCTTCTTGGAATGAAGGACAAATGATTCTGTCACTGCCCGACGCTATTGGGCAAATAATTGAAAAACATTTAAAAAAAGAACAACCAAAACTTGACCTAAAATTAGATAAGCAAGATGAAACTAAAGAAAACGAAAATACCTACGCCAAAATGGGCCTGCCTCCCGAATGTCCAGAGTGCGGCTCGATTTTGGAGATTAGCGAAGGCTGTATAAAATGTCGTGTGTGTGGATTTTCAAGATGCTAAATAAAAAATGACAAAGCTCAAATTTCAAATGACAAATAAAATTCAAAGCTCAAATAAATTTACAATTCTCAATTTACAATTTTCAATCAATTACCAATGACTCAATTTCGAGCAGAGCGAGAAAAAAGATTCTTGCCGAAGGCAAGGTTCTTATGTTCAAACAAGAATTGAAAATAAAAATATTGTAAATTCAATGGAAATTAGAAATTGACAATTAAAATGTTTAGTCATTTGAAATTGATTTGACATTTTGATTTTGACATTTGGATTTGTTAGGAGAGATTATGTCTGGTCTTATTCAGGTCTACACCGGCGATGGCAAGGGTAAAACAACAGCGGCCGTGGGGCAAGCTTTGCGCGCCGTCGGCTGGGGTAAAAAAGTCTGTATTGTGCAATTTATGAAGGGCAATAAAACGGGGGAGATGTTGGCCTTCAAAAAATTCCCCAACGTGAAAGTTTGGCAATTTGGTCAAGCTGGCAAATTTGTAAAAAAACCAACTAAAAAAGATGTGCAGTTGGCGCAAGAAGCTTTAGATTTAGCCAATACAATTATTAAAGATAAAAAATGTGACCTTTTAGTTTTAGACGAAATCAATGTCGCCTTGCATTTTAAACTTCTTGCGTTAAAAGATGTTTTGGCAATTTTAAAACGCAAGCCGACTAATTTAGAATTGGTTTTAACCGGTCAAAAAGCGCCCAAGGAAATTTTGGCGCTGGCCGATTTAATCACCGAGATGAAAAAAATTAAACATCCGTTTGATAAAGGATTTAAAGCAAGACAGGGGATAGAGTATTAAACTTAAAGCTTAAAACTCAAATGTTAAAACAACAGTATAAAACTGAAATGATTTTATCTTTTATACTTTAAGTTGTAGTTTTAAGTTTTGCGTTTTCGATTTTAAGTTATTTTAATTGATTTATCCACCCCGTAAAACTCCTTTCTGCCAAATGGACTACGTCCTATTACCTGTCTCGCCGGCAAGGCGGGTGGTAGAAGCGTCGTAAACGGGGCAGGCACTTGACAAAAATTTTACCGGCTTATAATCTATAATTGACTTAACATTTAGAATTGTTGGTGTAGGGGTAACCCCGTGAGAAGCGGGGGCGGTCCCGCCACTGTATTTGAGCAAAATGTATCACAAGGTCAGTCGGTGCCAGCGCTCAAAAGCCAGAAAACCTACCAACAAAAGACTCCGTCCTTTGCCTGTACCCGCCGAGATTTTGAAAAATGTAGGTTCGCTTTGGACGATGAGTATATTGCCTTCGGTCGAAAGGCTAATCACCTTAGCCTTAAGCCACGTGGTGGCAACGCCACTTTACGCGACTTTAAAACCTTGGCTAAGGTTTTTTAAAAAAATTAAAGGCCTCCGGCTTAGAGAGCCTCAGGCTCGGAGAGAGTTAAAACAATGAAAATTTTAAAATTAATTTGGCTACCAATTGTGGCAGCAGCTTTAGCGGTAATTGTTTTTGGTTCAACAAGTGTAAGTAATACCCAATTAAATCAAAAAAAATTAGAAAACAAAATTAGTCAGTTAGAAATAAAAATCAACAATTTAGAAGAACAACTTCAAAATCAAGGAAAAGTTTTAGGAACTTCAAGCTTTGTGGCGCCAAACCAGTCAGAACCAAAATGTCCAGAAATTAAATTTACCACCAACCGTTATTTAAAAAACAGGGGAGAGGATATTTCTGCTTTACAGTGCTTGTTAGATATTGAGAAAACAGAAATTTTTGATGGTAAAACAAAAGATGCCTTAGTTGATTTTCAAATTAAAAACAAAATTGTTCCCGATAAAACCGCATGGGGAGCAGGGTATTTTGGTCCTCGAACAAGAAAATTTCTAAACGAAGGTGTATTAATTCCATACCAAAAGCCGAAAATCGCGGAAAATACTCAACCAACACAGTCTACACAGATTGTTCAACCATCACCACAACAGCCTTCTTCCTCGCCGTCCGTTCCTCAAGTTAATACGACGCCATCCGAACCTCAACCTCAACCTCCTCCTGCCGAAATTCCAAAAAAGAAAGCCACGGTCGAAATTGCCCAAATTGGCTCATATCAAGTTGAACTTCAGGATGAGGATAGCGCTTTTTCTATTTTACTTCGGGCAGGACAAGAAAATAATTTTTCAGTTAAATATACTGAATATACTGGCATGGGCGTTTTTGTTGATTGTCTTGGCGGAATCTGCAGTCAAAACTTTGGCACGGGGGGCACTTATTGGGCTTTTTATTACAATGGTACATATTCACAAGTCGGAGCATCTTTGCAACCAGTTGTGGAAAATGACCTAGCTTCTTGGAAATTTGAAACTTGGTAAAAATCATGTTAAATTTAAAATGCAAAATGATAATCCAAAAATCAGACTATAGCAAAATAGACTAAATGTATTCTTTTTGATTTTTGAGATTTGATTTTTGATTTTGACCGAGAGAAAGCGAGGGAATATGGCTTACTTTCTAATTTTAGCCGGTGTTTTACTTCGACTTTTGCCTCATTGGCCTAATTTTGCCCCCATTGCTGCTTTGGGATTATTTGGTGGTACATATTTAAATAAAAGATGGGCTTTAATCATTCCACTTACGGCGCTTTTTTTGTCTGATATTTTCATTGGTTTTTACACCTTACCGGTCATGCTTTCAGTCTACGGCAGTTTTTTACTGGTCGGTTTGCTTGGACTTTGGTTGCGCAAACATAAAAATTTGCATAATGTCGTTGGCGCATCAATTATTGCATCTATCTTATTTTATTTAATTACCAATTTTGCTGTTTGGGCTTTTACACCTTGGTACAGCAAAGATTTAGCCGGACTAATTTCTTGCTATTTTCTTGCTTTGCCATTTTTTAGAAACACATTAGCCGGAGATTTATTTTATATTACAATAATGTTTGGAGTTTATGAAACAGTGCAAATGCTTGTTAAAAAATATAATTGGAGGGCAAAATGGCTCACAGTCTAGAAATTTCGGAACAGGATTTTCAAAAAAAGTTAAGTCAGGCACAACTTCCGATTATGGCAGATTTCTATGCCAATTGGTGCGCCCCCTGCCAAACGCTGGAGCCCACTTTAGAAGATATAGCCAAAAAATACGAAGGCAAGATTGATGTAGTCAAAATCGATATTGATAAAAGCCCTAATTTGGTAACTTTATTTTCCATAATGAGCGTACCGACAATTTTGTTTTTTAAGGGTACAAAAGTTGTTGACCAGTCAACCGGGTTGGTTGATAAAGAGGAAATTGAAAAAAAATTGGAGAAATTAATATAAAAGGATTTCTGCAATAAGTACTAAATAGGACTTACGTGTTTTTGTGTTCAAACCACTTGACAAATTTTAATAAATATGTTATATTAGGGTGTTACAAAGGGATAGGGTTCTGCGGAATGATGTAGGTTTTCCCCTCCTTGCCTGCATCACCCGCAGAACCCTGTCTCTTTTTTTTACGAACGAAGAGAGTAACCCTCCATAGCTTTATGCGACGGAGGGTATTTTAATTATTTTTATGCTATAATTGGTCTGAATTAAGATGATAAAAATTTTACATTTTGCGGATTTGCATTTGGGCATGGAAAATTACGGCAAGATTGACCCGGAATCCGGGCTGTCCAGCCGCTTTCTGGATTTTGTTAAATGCTTTGAAGAAATTATTAAGTTTGCCAAAGAGCAAAAAGTTGATTTAGTAATTTTTGCCGGCGATGCCTACAAAACGCGTGATCCTTCGCCAACATTTCAGCGGGCTTTCGCCAAAGAAATTTATAAACTTTCACAGCTAAATATCCCAACCGTGCTGTTGGTCGGCAATCATGATTTACCAACCAGCCTAGGCAAAGCTAATACTTTAGATATATTTTACACATTAAAAATTAACAATGTCTATGTTTCGCGCCAGCCGGAAATTTTAGAAATTCCGATTAGACATCAACCAGGCAAAATTCAAGTGCTAACGCTGCCTTGGATTACAAAAAATCTGTTTTTATCTGTGGAATTAGTGCATAAAAGCTCCAAGCAGTTAAATGAAATAATTTTGCTCAAAATCAAAGAAAAGCTGAAGCAGCTTTACGCAAAAATTAATTCCAAATATCCGGCAATTTTGACGGCGCACGCCAGTGTGGAAGGCGCGACATTCGGCAGCGAACAACAGGTTACTTTAGGCACGGATGTTGTGGTACCAAAGTCATATTTAAAAAACAAACATATTCAATATGTCGCATTAGGACATCTTCATAAAAAACAGGTGTTAGACGAAAATCCGCTAATGGTTTATTGCGGCTCGGTGGATAGGGTGGATTTTGGCGAAGAAAAAGAAGATAAGGGTTTTTGTTTGGTAAAAATTCAGCTGGAAAAAAATAATCAAACTTCTTTCCAATTTGAAAAACTGCCAAGTAGGAAGTTTATCAATATTGAAATTAATATAAACCCGGAAGATGCTGATCCCACTTTGACGGCCGTCAAAGAGATTAACAAATACCAAATTAAAGATGCTGTTGTAAAAGTTTTAATTAATTTAACTCACGAGCAGTTCAATCAAATTGTGCAATCTGAAATTGAAAAAGCTCTTTCCACCGCCGCCTTCATTGCCTCAATATCAAAAGAAGCTAGAAAAGAAAAAATAAACAAAATGCTTTACAGCGATGAAATTGCTTCATTGACGCCGATGCAGTGGGTAGAAAAATATTTAGAGTTGAAAAAAGACAAGAAAAAAGAAGAAGTTTTAGACACCGCCAAAAAAATGTTTGAAGAAATTAATCTATGAATCCGATTAAACTGCAACTGGCCAATTTTATGTCGTATAAAAATCCGCAAATACTGGATTTTTCTCGTTTTGAAATAGGTTGTTTAACCGGTACAAACGGCGTCGGCAAATCGTCAATTTTGGAGGCAATTACTTGGGCGCTTTGGGGAAGGGCCCGGGGCGAAAAAATGTCAGATGAAATTATTCACCAAGGCGAACAAGGCATGTGGGTTGAGGTAGTTTTGCAATTGGAGGACAAATATTTTAGAGTTTTGCGCAAAAGAGAAAGAAAAGGCAAGAGCGGCAAAACAACACTATATTTCGGGATATCCAAAGATTTAAAAGGACTTTGGCAAAACATAACAGAAGAAGAAATAGCCAAAACACAAAAGAAAATTGAAGATAATCTTCATCTGACTTACGAGATTTTTACTAATTCTGCCTATCTGCGGCAGGGCCACGCGGACGAGTTTACAGTGAAAACCCCAACTGAGCGCAAGCAAATTTTGTCAGATATTTTGGGTTTAGATATTTTTGCCAAATTGGAAGAGAAAGCCAAAGAAAAAAACAAAGAAATCAGCGAGAAGGAAAATGAGATTTCATTTCAAATTGCCAGTTGGCAAAAGGAAATAGCAGAAAATGAAAATTTGGAAAACGCTTTCAACAAAATGCAATTGGAAAAAAATAAAATTGAAAAGGAACTTGATAAAATTGAAGCTCAACTTGATAAAAGTAGAAAAGAAATAAGCCATCTTGATAATTTACGTGATAAGCTTTCAACCGCCAGAGAAAATTTTCGCCAATTAAATGACAAATTAAAAGATAAATTACAAGAGAAAAAAGATTTAAAAAGTGAAGAATTAAAAGTTAAATTAATTTTAAAAAATAGAGAAAAGATTTTGGACAAATTCAGAGAGTACGAAAAGCAAATTTTAGATGAACAAAAATTAAATGAGAAATTTCTTAAATCACAGCCGTTTAAAGAGCAGTTAATTAAAATGATTGTTTATCGGGACAAATTAAAAGATGAAATATGGAAAATTTCCGGTATTTCAATATGCCCGACTTGTAAAAGACCGCTTCCTGAAAAAGATGCCCGAAGTGTCATCATACATCTTGAAGAGGATTTTAAAAATAAATTTGGCAGGCAAATTATAGACATAAATAACAAATTAAAAGTCATTAATTATAACAGCGTTCGTCATCAAAGTTTGAAAAAAAATATTGCCGCCAGTCAAAATATGGTCCAAGAAAAAAACAAGCTTGATTTAGCTGAAAATAACCTAAAGCATTTGCAAAACAGGATTGAACAGATTAAAAAAGAAATCTCTCAAGCATTTTCCAATAGAAATGAGATATCTATAGAAGGAAGCAATTTAGCGAAAATTTTAGAAAAATCCAAAACAAAAGTTTCGGATTTTCAGATTTTAGAAGAAAAGGTAAAAACAAAAAGAATAGATTTTAACAATTTAATTATCCAATATGGGGCAGCCGGTGAAAAGTTGGCGCAAATCAAAAATTTAAAAGAGAAAATCAAACAATACGAAGTGGAATTAAAACAATTAAACCAGCAGAAGACAATTTTTGACAAACTGACTGAATTGTTTTCCAAAAAAGGCGTGCCGTCACTGATTATTGAAAAAACTTTGCCTGCGCTCGAAGAAGAAGCAAATATAATTTTAAGCAGAGTAAGCTCTGGTAATATGAAAGTCGCTTTCAAAATGGAAAGGCCTAAAAAAAACGGCAATGAGATAATTGACACATTGGATATTATAATTTTTGACGCGCTCGGCAGCCGGCCATACGAGCTTTTTTCCGGCGGCGAGGCCTTTAGAATCAACTTCGCTATTCGTGTTGCGCTGTCAAAATTTTTAGCGCAGAAAGCCAAAGCCAAAGTAAAATTCTTAGTGATTGATGAGGGATTTGGCAATTTAGACACCGCGGGGCTTCAAGATATTATTTTAGCAATTAATTCTGTCAAAACAGATTTTGATAAAATCTTAGTTATTACTCACCTGGAAGAATTAAAAAATGCCTTTGAATCTCAAATTTTGGTCACCAAAGACGAAGAGGGCAGTCACATTACAATGGTGGATTAATGCTGATAAAAATTTTATTTGAAGACGAAAATTTGTTAGTTGTTGACAAGCCGGCCGGCTTGTTGGTACACCCCAAAAACAGCCAAGACAAAAGCTACACAATTGTCAGTTGGCTTTTTGCCAAATATCCGAATTTGCAAAAATTAGATTGGCCAGACAGAACAAGAGCAGGCATTGTCCATCGGCTGGATCAAGACACCTCTGGACTTTTAATTTTAGCCAAGTCGCCAGACATTTTAAATCAACTTCAAGAGCAATTCAAAGCAAGAAAAGTAAAAAAAATTTACTTGGCGCTGGTTGTGGGAAAAATTGAAGACGGGGGAGAGATAGAGAGTTTTATAGGGAAGGGGCAAGATAAACAAATCTCCCGTTTTTTAAATTTAAAAGGTACAATGAAGAGAGCTAAAACAACTTATAATATTGTGCGACATTATAAATTAGATAGCCAGAATTTGACGCTTTTGCAATTGCGCCCGGAAACCGGCCGCACCCATCAATTGCGCGTTCAGCTGAAAAGCATGAGCTGGCCCGTAATCGGCGATAAGGTATACACCACTAAACTTGCTAAAAATATTGCCAAAAATCTTACTTTAAACAGACAATTTCTGCACGCGGCGAAATTGGAATTTATTCATCCAAAAAATGACAAGAAATTAATTTTCGAGAGCAAACTGCCAAAAAAACTACTTGATGTTTTACATAAGCTTAAAGTATAAAATTAATGTCCTACAGCGGCCGCTATGCGTAAAATGATTACCAAATCAAATTTAAATGTGTAAACTTATCAATATAAAAATGGAAAAGAAAAAAATCGCATAAATAAGCTGCAGCATTCTTATGCGACAGTAGAATGTTGAAAATCGGGTAATCTGAAATTGACATAGGTAAAAATGTTGAATAATGATATAATCAAGCAAGGAGAGAAGTGAATAAGCAAACAGGCAACATTTTTATTGTTTCCGGGCCGTCGGGCGTCGGCAAAGACAGCATTGTTAATGCCGTTTTAAAAAAACACAGCAACTTTTCACGGTTGATAACCTGCACCTCGCGCCAACCACGAGATGGCGAAAAAAGTAAACGCACTTATAAGTTTTTGTCCGAAGAAGATTTTTTGGAAAAAATTAAATTCAAGCAGTTTGCCGAATGGCAAATCGTCCATAATAATTATTACGGCGCTTTAAAAGAGGATGTTGACCTTGCTTTTTCCCAGAACAAAAATTTAATTTTTGATATAGATGTCAAAGGCGCTCTGACTTATAAAAAAATCTATCCGCAATGCGTTTTAATTTTTATCAAATATGAAAGCTTGGAACTTTTGAAACAAAGGTTGCAAAAACGAGACAGGGATATTTCAGATGAAGAAATTACCCAAAGATTGCAAACAGCCCAATCGGAAATGCTTTTTGAAAGCGATTTTAACTATTCCGTCGTCAACCCCGAAGGCCACTTGGAAAAAGCGGTTGGGGAAGTTGAAGAAATCATCAAAAAAGAAATATGATAGAAAAATTGTTCTAAAATACTTTTTACAGATTGACATAATTTCTATTTCTTGGTAAAATAAAATGTTCTTAGAACATGAACAATTAAAGGAGGAAAAAACAGATGGCGAAAATTATCCTGCTTGAAGAACTACTAGGAAAGTTGAAGTTAGAGTTAGGGGGAGCGGGTTTGAAAAACTACGAGATAAGGGTCAAGACGTTACCAAGAGGGGAACGTTATTCCGTCTTATTTTCTGATGCGTCAGACTCAATTTGCGTAATTGTGGAAGATGTTAATAACCGCAGAACAGCAAGAGACGAGCATATTCTTTCTCCCACGTCTCAACAGCGCGAAGAGACATTCGGACCGCTGGCCCACCCGCTCGACCTCAAAAGAAAGTTTCTGGAGGGAGAAATTTTTAGACTTTTGGGAAGGAAGGGTGTCGACGATCACTCAGAAGATATTTTTCCGATCCGCAAATTCAGTCCGAGAATGTGGGTGGGTGATGCAAAAAAAATCAAGCAAGCCAAATGCCTATTTGAAGACGCCGACGGCTGTTTTATTCCTCTTGCCGATAAACCGGTCAACATTGGCGAGTACCTTTTAAATGCCGAGCTTTCGGCCAGTTTGCCTTTCGACAAGTATTACGCGACCGGTCGGACGAATGCGGAGTGTCGCTTGATGGCCAAATATGAAGAGAGGTTTGGCGGTAAGGTTTCAGGCTGGATCGCTGAAAACGGTTGCCTGTTTATCAGAAGGCAAAAAGGGAAGAAGGATGAAATACATATTCATCCGGCCATAGATGATAAAATCGTCAGTCAACTTAAGGCGACGGAAAAAATCCTGAAAGGATTTGGCAAAGGCATAATCCAGCCGGGAAAAAGATTCTGCGTCAGTTATTGGGTTGCGGAGGGTTTTACTTCTGCACAGGTTGAGCCAGAGATAATTAAACTTCTACGAAAGGCCGGGATTGGTGAAGAGATTCGGCGATCCATAACCCACACGGCTGCGGCGGTTGATATCACACCACCGGGCATCAACAAAGAAACCGGCTTGCTTTTCGCCTGCGAGATTTTGAGAGTCAATCCGAAAAACACGATTGTCGTCGGCGACGCCAAGGGTGATGCGGGTATGATGCGCGCCGCAATGCGCTGCGGCGGACTTTCTGCTGCGCCGGCAAATGTGACAGACGACATTGGCATTAAACCCGATTATATATCGCCTTGGCCTGAGCAAAAGGGGGTACGGGATATCCATAGACAAATTGCTCTGCCATCAAAGAAATAGCTTGGTAGATTGCGACACCTTGAGCTCACCGAATCGGTGGGCTCTTTTTTTATTTCGAGCGAAGCGAGAAAAAGCAAAAACTTAGAGCTATTTCGAACGTAGCGAGAACAAGACAAATTCTATTTCGAGCGCAACCCTTTTCCCAATTATCATCGCATAATAATACTGGAGGATTTTTATGCGATATAATTTCAAATTAGAATTGATCGATTATGTGGAAGATTTAGATTTGGGGATATTAACAACATAGACGATGGAGAATTTGGAAGAAATGAGAAGATACAGATGAATATTGCATGATTTAATGGTATGAAAAAGGGCGGCGCTTGCGCGCCGCCCGTGTGGTGAATGAGCTTCCCAAAAAAGGAAAAGCTATTGTGCTTCGAGTTTTGAGAGAACCGCCTTGATGATCTCCATCGAGACGGGCGTGAAGAGCGCCCTGACCGGCTCTATTGGAAGACGTTGCCCTCCTTGGAAAATAAGCAACGGCTCCAAAAGGTGGTCTGAGCCAAAACCGGCGGTCTTCCATTGCTTAAAACTTCCCAGATTGATGACATAGACCTTTCGGTTTAGAAACTTGCCACCGCCGGTAGCCTCTCCATCAAGCAGAACAAAATCGTCCTTAATACCTATGGATGGGTGGCTGAAACCTCCCTCACTCTCTGCGTGGACAACTATCCCACGTAAGTAGAATATTGAAGAATCCAGTTCGGCAACCTTAAGAAAGTCGATACCGTTAACGCCGGGATCGAAGTTGATCAAGCCCTTCTGCCTGCTTTCTTGATCACGCCACTGGATTTTTATCTCCCGCTCATTTGGCATATCCATAAAACTCATGGGGATATTTTCTGAGAGCGGTGGGATATCTGGTCGGAAATGTAAAAGGGTTTGCTGGTTCGACTTAGCGATGGTTTGGATATGTAGATTAATCTGTTCTACGCCATTACCCTCCAATTGAGGAACCACCATACCCCGGCTGGAGTTGGCTATAATCAGCTCCTCGGTCCCTTCGCGGATGGCAAGAGACAAGGGATCCAGCCATTCCTCCGGTGTACCAGACAAACCAGTTGAGGAGGTGAGATGGCCGGCATACGTAGGAGCCCCTTCGTCTCTCATAAAGAATGTCATACAGCCACCAATCGAGTATCCGAACCCACCAGCCGCCCAGCGATCGAAATCAGGACTTTTGGTTTGGAAGAGCTTGTTCAGTGGCCTAGTGACAGCAACCTCTGGGTCGTCGGGTATTTTGATCTCAACAACTTCAGAATCTGGGTTAACTTTAGGCACTTTTACCAACACAGTGCCTTGCCGTTCTACAACCGCCTTATACTCTGAATGCAACATTTTCTTACCCCTTATTTTCCCAGGGTTGGGAGATTTGCAGCTTTAGCAGGACACTTTCGTGTTTTATTGCTAAAACTTGCATGTACTACTCGTGCTGATTGTTAAACTACTTGCTCTTTTGCCTCCTTTTTATATTTTGTTGTCACCCACCTAACCCTTAATCTCACGATACGGCATATCATTAAGTGTTTTAAATTCCCAACAGAAAGTAGGGCCTTTCTTCACCGGCTGCCCGTGATCCTGAGGAATGATATACGGAGGGTTGGTTCTGTCTCGCCATTGCTGTTCCGTAAAGACATAAACCTCACTTAATACAACTATTTTTTCACGCCTCATTAAACCAAACAGATACCTCCTCAAAAGTTTATGAGGCATGGTACGCATAACCACCTTCCGTTTATCTTTAAGATGGATAACAACAGACAAGGGCACATCCTCATCCTTTAGGACCGATGGATTAAAAATCGTTAGACGAGAAGATCTCTCATGTGATTCGTAAAGCTCTAGTAAAATGTTAGCCCTGGACAAAAGCCACGTAATCGCCTTCATCTCTTTTCTTGTGTCTAGCATCTTCCTTCACCTTCTTTTTTATTTTTTACCAAATTGTTAAGTAGCTTGGCTAAATGTAGCCTAACACACTTGCGAAAAAAAGTCAATAAGATATAATAAAAACAAAACCTTAAGCACCAAATTCGAAATTCCAAACAAATTCTAAAACTTTAAATTCAAAATCCAAAACGGTTTAGATTATTTGAAAATTTGTCTCCGACCCAGAGGGAATTTATTATTTATTTAGACCTGCCCACGGTAGGCAGAAGTTAGATATTAGAATTTAGAATTTACATTATCTATGAAAAGAAATTGGTTATCAATAATTTTTATCTTAATTATCGTTGGGTTGGCCGGTATGTTTGTCTGGCCGACGGGTCCTAATATTAAAATCGGCTCTTATTTTAAAGAAATAAAGATTCACGAAGGCCTTGATTTGCAGGGCGGCACAAGATTGGTTTATCAACTAGATATTTCAAAGATAGGGGAGAAGTCACCGTCGGCGGCTCAGCAGGGCGTAGTTGATGTAATTGAAAAAAGAATTAATTTTTTGGGCGTATCAGAACCGGTCATTCAGCCGGCAAGATTAGGAAGCGCTTACGTGGTGATTGTTGAATTGCCAGGCGTTTCTGACATTAACCGAGCAAAAGACCTTATTGGCAAAACTGCCCAGCTAAAATTTATGGAAGTTGGACCAGATAATAGTTTGTCGGAAACCGGTTTGACCGGCGCTAATTTAAAAAATTCAGACGTTCAATTTGACCAAAAAACGGGCGAACCGCAGGTGGGTTTGGAATTTGACAATGAAGGCGCTAAACTTTTTGAACAGCTGACGCAAAAAAATTTGCAAAAACCCCTTGCTATCCAACTTGATGAGCAGATTATTTCGGCCCCGACAGTCCAGTCAGTCATCACCGAGGGTAAAGCGGTCATCACCGGCAATTTCACCATTAAGGACGCCAAAGACCTCTCCAAACTTCTAAATGCCGGCGCTTTGCCCGTGCCTGTTAACATCGTTGAACAAAAAAATGTGACCGCCTCGCTAGGCACCAATTCGGTCCAGCAAAGCTTGCTGGGTGGTTTGCTGGGCGTATTGCTGGTGGCACTATTTATGATTTTGTATTATCGCTTTTTTGGATTTTTAGCTGTAAGCGCCCTGATAATTTATTCATTAGTGGTAATTTCTTTGTTGAAGTTAATTCCGGTGACAATGACTTTATCAGGTATTGCCGGTTTTATTTTGTCAATCGGCATGGCGGTTGACGCCAATATTTTGATTTTCGAAAGAACCAAAGAAGAGACTCGGGCAGGCAAAAGTATTGATGTAGCAGCCGAAGAGGGTTTCCGCCGCGCCTGGCCATCAATTAGAGATTCCAATATGTCGTCTTTGATTACCTGCGTAATTTTATATTACGGCACTACGGGACTTGTTAGGGGATTTGCCGTCACTTTGGCTTTAGGTATTTTAGTTTCCATGTTTACGGCTATTATAGTAACTCGAACATTTTTAAGATTATCTTTAAGGAGAGCGATTAAATGAAAATAAGAACCTGCTTCGCAGAACCTTGTCGCTCGTTTCACTCGCTGATAAGAACCTGCTTCGCTAATGCTCGTCAGAACCTTGTTTTAATTTTTCGCAGGAGCTCAAAATGAAAATAATTGCGCGGCGAAGATTGTGGTTTGGCATTTCAATTTTTATGGTTACCATATCTGCCCTTGCCTTGATATTTTGGGGATTGACATTAGGCATTGATTTTAAAGGCGGAACAATCTATGAAGCCGAATTTAACAAAAAAGTTGAAGCCAGCCAAGTTAAACAAGCGCTGGCAGATTTGAATTTGCCAAATTTACTAGTGCAAATAAAAGGTGAGAGCGACGTCACTATCAAAACAGCGCCGCTTTCGGAAGAACAAATTAAAAATGTAAAAGAAAAATTTTTACAAAAGATAGGGGAGAGCAGGGAAATTAGTTTGGATAATGTCGGGCCGACCGTCTCCAAAAGTTTGACTAAAAAAGCCATCATTTCGGTAATTTTGGCCTGTGTGGGTATTGTCCTCTACCTGGCCATTGCCTTTCGTAAGGTTCCCAAACCTGTTTCTTCCTGGCGTTTCGGAATTTCAGCTGTTATTGCCTTATTTCATGATATTATTATTACCTTGGGCGCATATTCTCTTTTTGGGCATTTTTTCAATTTTGAAGTTGACAGTTTATTCGTAGTCGCACTTCTGACAATTTTAGGATTTTCGGTTCATGACACTATTGTTGTCTTTGACAGAATTCGTGAAAACCTGCGCAACAATCCTGGCGAGGATTTTGAGAACGTCACAGAACTTAGCGTCAATCAAACATTAGTAAGGTCATCAAATACATCATTAACGGTGATGATGGTTTTAGCCGCGCTGCTTTTAATCGGCGGAAAAACATTGCAACATTTCATTGCGATTTTATTAGTCGGAATTACCAGCGGCACATACAGTTCAATATTTAACGCAGCGCCCGTCTTAGTAGTATGGCAAAATTTTATCAAAAGAAAAGCGCGGGCATGAAATCATACAGCTTGTCATATAAAAATGCGCTACAGCGCATTTAAATGGCTGTTTTTACAGGTTAATTTATAACAAAGGAGGTGATATGTGGTTTGGCATTTTGGGACTGGTTTTTGGGCTTGTTTTGGGGATTTTTGCGCCTATTTCAATTCCTATAAGTTTAGCTAGATATACGGCCGTCGGTATAGTAGGCATACTGGATTCAATTTTAGGAGCGATGAAGGGGAGTCTGCAGAAAAAATATCAGACATCGATTTTTTTGTCGGGGTTGGTGACAAATATGGCTTTGGCTATTTTTATAACATATATTGGCGATAAACTTGGCTTGGATTTATATTTAGCAGTTTTGGTTGCATTTACAATTAGAATGCTAAATAATATTGGTATTATTCGCTACTCTTTCTTGGAAAAATTCATCGGCGGTAAGAAGATACTGGACGAAAAGATAAACGAAGAAAAACAAACAAACAATTAATTTCCAAAAGCACTCCCCCAGCAGGTAAGACCATAAATACGTCGCAAAAGATATATTGCGCGACGTATTATTTGTACCCCTCCCTATGTCGGACTCTAGCACTATTTTTGCTCTTTGATATCTACCATAGTATTACTAGGTATCTCGGTATAGGAAGAGTCACGGCCGTTGGCGTCGTCCTTCGCGGAAGATTTGGAAGAACTATTAGATAATTTAGGCGAATTTTTATTTTCAACTGATTTTTCATTTTTGGCTGTTTCCTTTTTTGCTATTTGTTCATTTGGAATTTCAACATACCAGCTTGTTCCGCGCGAATCGTATTTTTCAAAACGTCTCTCCCCTATCTTGGCTGTTTGTGGTTGAATAATTTTGTTACTTTCTTCACTGACGTTCGTCACTATTGCTGGTTTATTAGTTTTTTCACCAACTAAATATTGTGCCCAGGCCGCAATATCTTCTTCCACCTTTGCCCTATCTTGCCCATAATGCTCACGCGATACTCTGATGATTTTTTCTTTGTTGGCATTTTCTCCCTTAATCGGACCTAATGTTGAAGCAGAAAAAGCTGGACAAGTTACCCCATCAATAGCCATTTTGACATAGATGTGATAATTATCTAAATTGATTAAATCATTGGCTTCAAAAACCGGCTCAAATTCTTTAACCAAAAAGGTGGCATCAGTGGCGCCTACTCGAAATGCCACAAATGTCCCGACATTGCCAAAAATAGCGTCGGTAACAATTTCCGGCATCTGCGCAATATACTGATTAGTCATAATCAGCGAGAGCCGGTATTTGCGCGCTTCGGACAAAATTGTGGCAAATGAATCAGTGGCAAAATTTTGAAATTCATCAACATACAAATAGAAATCAATTCTCTCGTTTTCGGGAATTTCAGCTCGCCTCATTGCGGCCAGTTGAATTTTAGTAATCATCATTGCGCCCAGCAGCGCCGAGGCATCCTCCCCTATCTTGCCGACTGACAAATCTAAAAGTAAAATTTTACTTTTGTCCATAATGTCCTGCATATTTATTGTTGAGCGGGGCTGACCGACAATATTGCGAATAGTGGAGGATGATAAAAATTGGCCAACTTTATTTTGAATTGGCGCAATAGCTTCTGTCCTAAACTTGGGATCGTATTTTTCATATTCATTGATAAAGAAATCACGAATGACCGGGTCTTTAAGTTTTTCAACCACTTTTTGACGATAATCTTTATCAACTAAAATGTGCATTACACCAAGCAAGGTGGCGCCGGGATAATCAAGCAGAGCTAAAACTGTGTTGCGCAAAATGTATTCTAAACGCGGTCCCCAGCTTTCGCCAAAGATTTTTTTGAAAATTCCCACTATACCAGAAGCGACAATATTTTTCAAATCAGGTTGCACCTGCTCTAAAACATTGAAACCAATCGGAAAATCACGGTCTGAGGGGCTAAAAAGCACCACATCGTTGATGCGTTCAGCCGGCACAAAATCTAAAATATGATTAATCAAATCACCATGCGGGTCAACCACGGCCACGCCCTTGCCTTCGCGAATGTCACTGATAATCATATTCTCCAGCATGGTAGATTTCCCGGTACCAGTTTTACCAATCGCGTACATATGCAACCGGCTATCTTTTGTTTTAATCCCAAATTTATGCGTTATGTGACGAAAATTTGTTTTGGCAAAAATATTTAATTCACCTGAATGAATAGAGCCCTCAATCGGCAAGTTGGAAGGCGGTTCACCTTTTTTGGAACCCGCCCACACAATAGACGGCGTAACAACGGAAATATTAGGCAAATGGTAGAGCGAAGCTAACTCCTCAATGTTAAAGATATAACCGCTGGTGGAAAAATCACGCTGGCTGTAAAGTTTCAAAAATGATTCATCATTATAAATATCGCCTAAATTAAAACCATTCATATTGGTGGTATTAAACTGTTTGAAAGCGCCAACTGTTGAAATGAGTTTAGAGCGCGCCGTTATCTCATGTTTGGCAATGGCTAAAATTCTGACCTTGCTTTCAAAACCGAGTTTGGCGGTTTTTTCTTCAACACCGGTTAAAGCCGCTTCAACGGTTGCTGGCAATTTTATTTCTTTTTTATCCTCTATTTCTTTAGGACCTGGTGAGGTAAAAGCCCTAAACAAATCGCCGAGGAAAGCAACAAGCGATGAAAAGAACATTGCGCCAAAGCCCTTATTTAAGCCCTTGCCTGCCCTGATTGCCGAGGCGTAAGCCAAACCCTTGTCCTGCCAATTATCAGGCACCGGACGAACTGCAATCTGCAGCCAAATTTGCTCATCTGCGCCAACCTGGCTTAAGACGCCGGTTATCCCGGCTAACGGATCAACTTCAAAATTTAGAAAAGTTTTAATTGGAAAAACATCACTTTTGGTTAAAGTTAATTCGGTTCCTGCCAGTTTATACCCGTCTAATGAGACAGTTGTATAATCTTCTGTTTCGCTAATTTCGGCCGTCGGATACTGAGAATAAATTTGACCTTCTACAAATTCTTTCAGCTGAGCCGGCACCCAAGCAAAAAACTGAATAAATTTATCTTTTGAGGTAATTTCCAAACAAAAATGTTCTTGTATTTGTGCGCTAGTCTTATAAATACCGTGTAAGGCGGCAAACATTTGTTCAGCCGCTAAAGGTGTTTTTTCGTTGTTTTTTGGCACCAAGATACTCAGCAGCACGTAGCTTTCGGGTATAATTTGATTAAGTTTGTTTCTTGACGGTTTAGCCACAAACCAAATGAGTCCTGTAATAAGTACCAAAGTTATAATTAGAATTGCGTAAATCATTTTTTACTATTTTTTACTGGGGAATAATATTTTCCACCGCCGCCCAATCGCACTCCCCCTCTTTGGGCAGTAAAATGGTAATTTTATCGCCTGCTTTACCTTTAAAATAAGTTACCGAAGCCAGCAATAGATTATATCTTTTATTGTCAATACAAGCTTGATATTTGCTCTCCGCGTCCTGCTCTAAAATACCTATCAATTTCTTCCGTTCAACAGGCGCGATTTGTTTAAAGACAAAACTCCCGTCTTCTAAAATTGTCAACTTCAAAACATCACCGACGACCAATTTGCTCTTTGAGGCGTAATTAGCCGGTATGGGATATTTTTTGCTATCAGGACCAACCATCTCTTCGCCATTGAAAACTCCCTCCACAACTTCCCCGCTGCCTTGACTAGACAGGGTTTGGGTCTGCTTTTGAATTTGCTCGTCAAACATAAGTTTGCGGACTGTTTTAATATTATTTTCCGCTTCATCAAGCATCTGTTTAATTATTTTTAAGCTTTTTTCGTCCATTTTTAACTGATTGGTCTGGCTTCAGCCGCAGGCGCAATTTCTTCAATTTTTGTTCTGGCGCTTATTTCTTGAGAAACTTCCTGCTGACTTTTGCCGTATTCAAGTTTTGACAAAGTCAAAATTGCCTGCCCTAATTTTTCATCAGCCAAAGTTTCATCTTTAAGCGTTTTCATAGAAAAGGCCTTAGTTGGCGCATTATCAATGAGAATCTTAAGGTAGGCGTTGAACTTATCGATATTAATTAAATCATTTTGTGAAAAAACCGGCTCAAATTCTTTAACCATAAACTCGGCATCAGGCACGCCTATTCTGAAAACAGCTAAATTGCCAACATTGCCTATTATAGCATTTCTGATGTCTTCTGGCAACTGGGCAATGTACTGGTTGGTAATATTTAAGCCCAGCCGAAATTTGCGCGCTTCGGAAAGTATGGAAGCAAAAGTTTCAGTAGTAAAGTTTTGAAACTCATCAGCGTAAAGAAAGAAATCTCGGCGCTGCTCCTCGGGAATATCAACTCTTGACAAGGCGGCGGCGTAAATTTGGGAAACTAAAATCATACCCAGTAAATTAGCATTGACTTCGCCGACTTTTCCTTTAGACAAATTAATCAGCAGAATTTTCCCCTCGTCCATCGCTTGACGAAAATCAAATGACGATTTTGCCTGGCCCATAATGTTGCGCATCATTTCGTTGGTCATAAAACGGCCGAATTTGGAGATGAAATAATTGTACATTTCCGATTTGTGAAAATCGGCTGTTTTGGCCATTTGTTGCGTCCAGAAGGCCTTGACCACGTTATCGTTGATATTGGCCAGTTTTTTTTCGCGAAAATTATCATCGGTAAATAATCTGGGAATTTCAATTAAAGTGCCTCCTTCCGGCGCCTCCATTAAAGTTAAGGCGGCATTGCGCAGCCAGTGCTCAAACTGCGGCCCTACAATGCCTATGTGCGTCGGGTCAAATAGTTTGTAAAAAATAGTGATGCATTCCTGCACCAAAAAATCTTTCTGCTCGGGCGTTTTCCATTCCAGCAGATTCAAACCAAACGGTCTTTCGATATCTGCCGGATCAAAATAAATAACATCCTCCGCCCGCTCTTTGGGTATTTTGTCAACAATTTTGCGCACTGCCTCGCCATGTGGGTCAATAAAACAAAGTCCCCTACCCGCTCTGATATCCTGCAAAATCATGTTTTCAAAAAGAGTGGTTTTGCCCGTGCCAGTCATACCAATGGCATAAAAGTGCCGGCGCCGGTCGTCATCTTTGAGGCGCACCAAAACCTGCTGACCGCGATAATGATTCTCGCCTAAAATTATGCCTTCAGCGGGCATATTGGCCGGCGCCGGCGCGCTTTTAGAACGCAGCCAGCGAATGCCAGGCGTTTCAATATATTGATTGGGGAAGTGAAAAACTGAGGCAATTTCCTCCGTATTTAAGATATTGGCACGGCCGGCAAACGACCTTAAAATAAAGTTCTGCACAAAACGGACACTGTCAGAAGAATTATAAGCTTTGAAATGATTCAATGATGGATGAGTAAATTGGGCGAAAGAATTTAAAATATTTTGCAAATTTAATTTAGCTTCTGGTTCAGTCGGGCTGGTCGCAACTAAACGAATAATTGTTTGATAACCAACTTTGCCCCCCTTTTCGGAGACACTCTTGATAATTTCTTCCTGTGCGGGGGTAATGGCTGGCGGCAATTCTTCTTTGGAGCTGTCAGATTTTTTGGCCGGTCCATGAACTGCCTCGGACAAAATATCCGAAGAGGCGGACAAAACCTTGTTGGCAGTAACCTTGGAAGAAGCACTTTTACCTTGTTGAAGCAATTTAGCGCTGTGCAAACATTTTCCCTGCCATTTATTATCGGTTGGCCGGATTAAAATTTGAATCGTCGCTCGACAGTTTTCGCCTAACTTTGACAAAGCATTAGTCAGCCCGTTTAAACTTTCCGACTGCAGTTGGGTATAAGTTTTTATCGGATAAATTAAATCTCGTTTGCATAAAAGTTGGGCGGTGGCAATTTTGTCGCCTTGGCGAAAAATTTTAAATTCATCTGATTTTTCTATTTGCGCCGATGAATAAAAACTGAGAATTTGTTTTTCCACCAGCGATTCTAAATCTTTAGGACAAGTGATAAAAAATAATATTTCCTTGTTTTTGGCAATAATTTCCAGTGAAAGATATGGCTGTCCGTAAAAAAGCGGCCCCAAACCCTTTTCAAAAAGGCCGGAGAAAGATGCTAAAAAATGTTCAAAAACAGAGATAATTTCGCGAAAATCCTTGGCCGGCTCTCCCTCTTTAATCACTGTTTCCTGTGGTAAAGTTACCAAGAGGAAAGTTTTATCCAGCGCCAGCCGTACCCTTAATTTCTTTAAAAAGCGCGAACGCCATAAAAAAAAGCCCGCGATTGCCAATAAAAATAGGCCAACTAAAACGGGCATCACATAAGCGGTTAACGGATTGTAATATTCAACTTGGGAATACATTTTGTTTTTATGTTGATTGACCCATTCTTTCCTCAAGAGCTACTGGGTCTGCATCTTTTTCATTTAGTAAATCAGCTAATTGCTTTTCTTGCTCTTCTCTTTGCTCTTGGGATAAAGCTATTTGTCCTTCAGGTTCTTCAGGCTTTTCTGTCGGTACAGCCCCCGGTTGGATTACTTCCTGCCGAGCCGGCATTTCTTGGATTTTTGACCTAATTTCTTTTAATTCTGCCGAATCTGGTGTGGACGGACCAGTTAGTGGTTTGCCTACTTCTGGCGATGGCTTACCACTACCAATATCATTCGCCTCTGGCGGAGCAGTTGGCAATCCCTCTTTTTTAACTTCAGTAGGATTATTAACCATATGTTTGTCTATAGAAATTGTATCAAAAAATCAAACTTAATTCAAACAAGCGTCCAAGATAAAAAAAACGCCCCCGTTTAAAAATATAAAAAACAGTACGATACAGTTTTACTGCGATCGCAGTAAAATGTTAATTAAAAGAAGTCCCATATTCCCCTCTTCATCCTTACTTCAATTCCACCTTAGCCCCAGCGGCTTCCAATTTCTTTTTAGCTTCTTGTGCTTCTTTGACTGGAATATTTTTCTTGACTTCTTTAGGAGCAGCTTCAACCAAATCCTTAGCCTCTTTTAAACCCAAATCCTGATTAATTTCTCGCACTGCCTTGATAACATTGATTTTCTGCTCCCCTGCTGCAGCCAAAACTACCGTGTATTCGGTTTTTTCTTCCGCGGTTTGTGCGTTCACACCGACTGCTGCCGGCGCGCCGGCAGCCACCGGCATGGCGGCTGAAACGCCGAAACGTTCTTCCAAAGCTTTTACCAATTCTGCCAGCTCTGATACTTTAAGTTCTTCAATCTGTTTGATTAAATTTGCAAATTTGCCCGATGGCGCTGGCTTGTCCGCCGACTTGTCCACCGTAGTTTTAACGGAGGTGGAAGCTTTAGTGAAGGCGGATTTTTCTTTTTTCTCTTCTTTTGGCGCTTCCTCCTTGCCCGCTATAGCTTCAGCGTCGGCGGGAGCTTTAGTCACCTCAACCTTAGTTTCTTCAACTTTGGCTTTGGCTTCTTGCTTATCCATTGTGTCCTCAGCAGGGGCGGATTTTGTTTGATCTTGTTCAGTCATTTTTACTCCTCAATTTTTTTTAAGCGAGCCGCTAGCTTGAAAAGTTGACTTGCAAACGCCACAGGAAGCCCTTGCGGCGCTCCTATAGAGCGGGCAACTTTTTCAAGCGCGGCGAGCGTTATTTAATACATTTGTTAATTTATATAAATTTGATTTTAAG
>Ga0210051_1001401_pt1 | contig 24214 bp, 25 predicted proteins | sample CryGey092014_all_FD_185464 | JGI IMG/M metagenome (GOLD analysis project Ga0210051, IMG submission 185464) | Groundwater microbial communities from aquifer - Crystal Geyser CG23_combo_of_CG06-09_8/20/14_all (SPAdes) (version 2) | ecosystem: Environmental > Aquatic > Deep subsurface > Groundwater...
CAACATTAAATCCTTTGTTTAGCTTGTTTTGATAAATCTCTTTTTGTAATTTGGATAAATCTACCATAATAACTCTTTAAGATAAATAAAATTATTTTGAGGCCAGCTTAATATCACTTGCCTTGATTGTTTTTCTGCCTGCATGTGTGGCCAGTTTTACAGCATCTGTTGCTATTTCCTCTGCAATCTCTTCTAAAGCGTTTTTTAATGCTGCCTTTGCCTTGTCAGAAACCCTCTCAGCGCCGCATTTTTTCATTATTTTTTCCATTGCAGCCAAAGGAATAAGTCTTTTTCCCATTTATTTCACCCCGAATAGTTGATTTGTTTCAATAAGGTGAAAATGAGCTTTATATTTAAGTTTTTTGTTTTTTAAGGCCAGATTAAAGGAAATATGATTTATTCAATAAACAAAACAATAAAAAAGGCAGATTAAACCCTTATGGTAATAAAAAGGCATAAACCTCTTTCCAAAAGGTATTTATTTAGGTGTTGCTTAAACAAATGTATGAGCAGGAAATCAAAGGGAATAAATGCTGAGCGTGAATTAGTTCATTTATTCTGGAAAACAAATGAATGGTCTGCTATAAGAGTAGCTGGCTCTGGAAGCAGCCCTTTTCCATGCCCTGATGTTCTGGCTGGAAATAGGATAAGAAAACTTGCTGTTGAGTGCAAAACAGTTAATGGTAAAAATAAATATCTGGCAGATGAGGACATAAACCAGCTAAGCAAATTTTCAGCTATTTTTGGTGCAGAGCCATGGATAGGAGTCAAATTTAAGTCTGATTGGTTTTTTCTAAGTTTAGATGACCTTAAAAAAACAGAAAGAGGCTATTCTATCTCTAAAAGCCTTGCAAAGAATAAAGGGTTGCTTTTTGATGAATTAGTTGAAAAATAGGCCTTTTTTTATTAAAAAACGAAAGTTTTATAAACTCATTTACCCATAATTCATATTCATCGCTTCTGGAATTCTGGAGGAAAATATGCGATTGTCCAATAAAATCATAGAAGCCACTATTGCTGAAGTAGCTGGCGAGGATGTGCTTTTAATAGTCAATTTTCTAAAAAACAAGAAAAATATTTCTGAATTTAAGATAGCAGATGCAATAAAAAAAGAGATAAATGAAACAAGAAACATGCTATACAGGCTGCATGAGGCAAACCTTATTTCCTTTATAAGAAAAAAAGACAAGAAGAAAGGGTGGTATATATACTACTGGACATTCAAGCCAAAGATGATAAAACATCTTATTATCCGCCTGAGAAAGGATAAACTGGCAAAACTAAAAGACAGACTTTCAAGAGAGAAGAGCAGCCATTTTTTTATCTGCCAGAACAAATGCATAAGGCTTGATTTTGAGCAGACAATGAACTTTGAGTTTAAATGCCCTGAGTGCGGGGAAATGATGAACCAGGAAGATAACTTAGAAAATATAAGGTTAATTGAAGAAGAAATAAAAAAAATCGAGAATGAGTTAAAATAAATGCTTTCTAAACATCCAATTATTATTAATCCTGACCTCTTGTATGAAAATATGTGGTTTATAAATGCCAAGTTCTGAGATAATGCCTGTTATCAGGTCAGGGCTGACCTTTTCAAATGCAGAATTGTCTACTGTGACTCCTTTAGGCGGATTTTTCCATATTTCAGTTCCTTTCCTTTTCTCAATCTCCTCTTCATAACCAAATATAGTTTCTGTGTCAAATTTCCATGAGTCAGTACATGCATAAACTGGAATGTCAAACTTATTTGCTATCTCTGCATAGAGCTCAGAACCTATCTTGTTAATTACCTTTCCTTCTGTTGTTATTGCATCAGCTCCAATTAACATTAGGTCTGTTTTCTTTAATGCAAATCTTGCTGCAGCATCGATAAAGTGTTTTACTGGAATGCCTAGTTTTGTTATTTCCCTTGCAGTGATTCTTCCCTGGTATAAGGGTCTTGTCTCTGTGTTATACACCTCAAATTTCTTGCCCTGTTTTTTTGCCTCTTTTAGGATCTCAAGTATTGTTGATGAATGGCAGTGTGTGAATATAACAGACCCGTTTTTGATTTTCTTAGATCCAATCTGTGCTATTATTTTTTGGTTTTTATCAAAACGCTCCAATACTTCATCAACCTTTAAGCAAATGGCTTTTGTCAACTCAACAGGGTCATCATAGTCAAGTTCATGCATAACATAGTTAAGAGCATTTCTCATACATGGCTCAGTAGGTCTTGTCAAAAAAAGAATGTTTTTTGCATGATAAAGATCAGCTAAAATCCCGGAAATATTCTTTGACTTTGATTCTTTAACAATATCTTTCAAAGATTTGACAGCTTCTTTTGCAACAGCTTCTGCACCCTGAACCCTCAGGTTCTTGATTCTATCTACTGTTTCCTTAAAACTCATTTTTCAGAAGGATTTATCTTTTCCTTTTTCTCCCGGTTCTTTTTATCTTAAGCACAGATTCAATCTTCTTATCTTCACTTATAATCTGATTAGCAATTCTCACAAGGTTTTCATCCATTCTTGCAATCCTTCTTTCCAACAAAACAAGAATCCGGATGGAGTATAATATTGCCAACACAATTCCTAATATAATGTACAGAATAGCCTGTTCCAATGCCATTTTCTCACCTCTTTTTAATATTATACTTTATTTAAATTATTTATCTATATAAATAGTTTTTGGATTTAGACCTATAAACAACTCCCCGTCATTTCCAAAAGATTTAAATATAACTTAACCATTTTAAATATCATTAAAGATTATCATTAAAAATCATACAAGGGTGGGATCTAATGGCTGAAGAAGATAAAAAATTCTCAAAACAACTAATAGGAAAAACTGTTGTTAGCAAAACAGGCAAACGCTTTGGCGAGGTTGGCGATATTATATTTGAAACAAGATCTGGCGAGCTTATCAACATTGTTCTTGGCAATCCAACAGCATACACAGAGAAGCTGGAACTTGAAAAGAACAAGGAAGGGGAGATATTAATACCTTTTAGTGCAGTAATAGCCATGGGAGATTTTATTGTCATAGCAGAAGAAGACATAGTCTAATTCTTTAGGGATAAATATTTAAATGATACCTATTTAGTTCTCTTTATGGAAGACACAATCTGGACTGAAAAATACAGGCCAAAGGAATTCTCTGATATAAAAGGCCAGAAAGAGATAGTCAAAAGAACAAAGGCATTTGTCAAGCAAAAAAATATGCCTCATCTGTTGTTTGCAGGACCAGCAGGAATCGGCAAGACAAGCCTTGCTTTGGTCATAGCAAAAAAACTCTTTGGAACAGGCTGGCATGACAATGTTCTGGAGCTAAATGCCTCTGATGAGCGTGGAATTGATGTTATAAGAAATAAAGTGAAGGACTTTGCAAGGACAAGAGCAATTGGCGATGTTCCATTCAAGATAATCTATCTTGATGAGTCAGATGCATTGACAAAAGAAGCACAACAAGCTTTGAGAAGGACAATGGAGAATTATACAAGAACATGCCGCTTTATCCTCAGCTGCAATTACAGCAGCAAGATTATAGAGCCAATACAGTCAAGATGTGCTATATTCAGATTTAAGCTTTTAACTAAAAAAGAGATTATAGAAATCATTGAGAATATCGCAAAATCAGAGTCCTTAAAAATAGACGACAAGACAAAAGAGGCCCTGTATAATGTCAGCAATGGCGACTGCAGGAAAATGGAAAATATCCTGCAGAGCAGTGCAGCTATTTCAAATAAAATAACAGAAGAGCTTATCTATTCAATAGCCTCTGTTGCAAGGCCTAAGGAAATCAATGATGTTTTGCAGCTTGCCTTAAAAAACAAGTTCCATGATGCAAGGAACAAACTTTTAGATGTAATGCTTGAGTATGGATTATCTGGACTTGATATCATAAAACAGATTCAGAAAGAAATAATGAACCTTAATATTGAGCCAAGAAAAAAGATGTTCCTAATAAATAAATGCGGCGAGATAGAATTCAGAATGGTCGAGGGCTCTGACGAGTTTTTACAGCTTGAGGCTCTTTTAAGTCAGGTTTCTTTGGTAGGAATAAAAAAAGAAAATTAAACAGAATGTTTTACCAAAACCTGTGTTGATATGCCTTCTTTGTAGTCATACTCTAGTTTTATGTTAACCGGCTTCTCAAAGTCTGTTCCTGTTTCTGTTTCCTGGGTGCATGTTATTATTCTTTCGCCGCCGTATAATGTTATATAGCCGCTTGTAGCTCCGCCGTCAAGGCCTGTACAGCTTAGGCCATCCATACCTGTATTAACAGTCACATAAACCTTGTTTTCCTTTGCCCTTGTTTCCTCACAGTTTGAATCTTTTTGGTAGATTCCTCCGTTACCCTTATGTTCTATCTTAAAGTTAAAGTTGAACTTGTTTTTTCCTCTTGGAGTTTCTGTAAAGCTTGTAACCTGCACAGGACTACCAGAGTTAGAAATAGACTTTTCCTCATTTATCATGCATATATCTCCTTCATTGTCTATCTGGCCTTTCTTTATGCAGAGCATTGAGTTTGCATTTGTTGCGTAGTTATAACACACCTCTGCCCTTATTGTATATTGTGTATTTCCTATCAGCTCTTCATGATGGTTTAGTCCAGAAAAAACAACATAAGTTGTTGTTCCCTCTATCTTGTTTCCTTCAGAATCCTTGTAAGTTCCTTCCAAGTCTTCATCAGGGTTTTTAAGAAAATTAGAATCAGATAATCCAAATTCCCTTGGGTCAATTCCACTAAGACTTACCTTTACCTTATCCTTGCTTACAGTGTGCTCGCCCTCATTCTTTAGCTTGACAACAACATCAAAATCAAAGTCTCCTCCATCATAAACCTCTGCAGGCGGTGCATCCTTGTCATAGCTTATCAAAAGACCTGTTGTTCCGCCAATAAAAGGGCTTTCCTTAGAAGGAGTTGTTTTATCTCCGCATCCAGATGCAAAAATCAGTAAAGCCAATATTAATATTATATTAACATAATTTTTCATTTTTCAAGCCTCCAGTTTTTAATACATTATTTGATTATATAAATTTTTCTGTTAATTAAGGTGTGTTTAATATTTCAACACTCTTTTGTATTGATGATGAATAACCATACCCTAACTTAACCTGTAATGGGGTGGTGTATGCTGACTTGCTCATTGCTGGTTTTGGAACAGTGCATATAACACTTCCCTCTTCATTTATTAAATTAATTGGGTTATTTGGCTTGCAGCTGAGGCTGTAGCCAGAAACACGGCCGCTTACATAAACCTTATTAAGGTTTGTATAATCCAATGAATATGGGCAGTCAATATTAAGCCTATTCTTGTCAACAATCTTGCCATCTCCAAGATTTTTCATATATATTTTGAACTGTATTTTGTCTGAGAGCACTGTCTCTTCTATTTTTGTTACAGCAACAGGAGCACCTTGGCCGCCTGATAACGAGTAGCTAGGAGGGATGGTGCAAACCTTTGTTTTTTCCTTTGTTGAATAAGGCTCTGGATCAACACAGACTGTCTGGGATGCTATTGTTTCATAATTATAGCATGATGTAACAAGAAAGTTTGCATTATAACTATCAATATTCCTACTGTCAAAATTTATTATATTGCCCCTAAATGAAACCACATCATAACCCCCTTCTAAGTTGTAAGGGTTTTTCCCCTCAAGATTAGGAATTGACATCTGTTTTGGCATGCCCATTATAAGAGTGTCATCAAAACCGCTTAAGTAAAGGGTTCCAATTCCTTTTGTGCCAGGAGTTATAATAATTGCCCATCCAGTAATACTTGTTGGCTGTGGATAAGCCCCTTTGTTTTTTATTTCTACAACAAGGTCAATTGGCATGTTGTCATACATCTTGGCTGGAGGCATATCTGCCATAAAACTCATAACAATTCCCTGAGTCCCCTTTCTGTAATCAATATTTTCTTCTGTTTTAGGACTGCATCCAAAACTAAAGAACAAAAGCAATATAAGGATTATTAATATAATTTTTCTCATTTTATAATATAACCCCTTGATTTGTATTTAAAACTTTCTATTAAAAACTATTTTTTTATTACAATCTTAGTTAATATAGAGTATGTATAGCCATAGTCTAGCTCAATTGTTAATGGGCTAGTATAGGTTGCCCTCTCTTTTAGAACGCCTTTCTCAAGAATGCACCTAACCTCATCCTCATTAGATTTTAGCTTTAATGGCTCTGGCTTGCACTCAAGCTCTTCATTGGAAAGCATGACTTTTATATCAACTGTATTTAATTCCTTATGCTCCAATGGCTCTGAAGAGCATACATCAGATATCTTATCCTTGTCAATAACCTCTCCATTGCCAACATTCTTTATCTGGATTTTAAATGCTGGCTTTATTAGATTATCATCCTCTGCTGGAAGCATCTCGCTCTCTATCTTTGTTATTGCAACAGGGGCTCCCTGGGGTGTAAGGGTTATATCCTTGATAAGGCATACCTTTTGCATCTTTTTTAAGTTATAAATATCTGTGTCTATACAGATTGTAATATCTTTTTTTGTCTGGTATTGATAGCACACATTTGCTAATATTGTTGAATCATGTTTCTCACTTTGTTCATCTATTTTTTTTGTTTTTGCTTTTATTATTTTTATTAACTGATCTCCTGTTGGAAGGGAAATAGACTTGCCCTTTAAACTAAATCTAACAACCCCTTCATTTTGGTTCATCAGCTCCATATAATCCTCTTCAATTGTGAAAGAAATAAAACCATTTTTGATATCATATGCTCCAACATTATTTAAGAGAACTCCTACCTGGAAGGGATAATCCTCGTATGTCTCGCTTGGAGGGGCATTAGTCAGGAATTCCATTAATATTCCCTGGCTTCCTGTTCTGAAGTCATCCTGTGTTGTTGTTTTTATAAATGGGTTTTGTATGCATCCTGACATAAACAGAACAAGAATAATAATAATTGGCAAGATAATTTTAATCATTTTGTTTGGTTCCATTCTTTTAATTAACCATTTTCATATTTTCTCTTACAGTTAAATCATGCTCATTACGCATTTGTTATCATACCAACTACATTCAATACCATGTGATTTAAAATTACATAAATCTTCTTCACAATAATCTTTACTGAGGTATGTATTGCAGTAATCTTCACTTGGCATACCCTGAATAGTTACATAATCAGGACATATTATTGGGGCCTCTTCTTCCTCTACTCCAGTAGTTTTTGTTATGCACTTATTATCATACCAATTACATTCAATACCATGTGATTTAAAATTACATAAATCTTTTTCACAATAATCTTCACTGAGGTATGTATTGCAGTAATCTTCACTTGGTAGATCTTGAATAGTCATATAATATGGGCATTCCTTACAAGAATCATAATAAATTTCATCACCACTTTTCTTGAAAGAGGGATAACAATCCAATTCGCAAGGATTATCATCGCACCATATATGGTCACTAAAACCAAGCTTGTCATAATAGTTTGCATCATAATCACTGCATTTGCTTATTACCTTACATGCTTCCTCTTTTTTTGTTTTTCCATCTACTATCTCATTCAGTTTATCCTTAAATTCTTGTGCTTTCTCATCTGAAGTCATTACCTCTTCTTCTGGGCTTTTGTAGTCTTCTACTTTTTCAACTTCAACTGGCACTGATTTTTCAAGCTCATAAATGTAGCTGGCTGTAACTCTAAAATACCTTGTTGTTATTGGCTCATTGCCAAGCAGGCTCTTTGGATCAATAGGGTTTAATCTACATTGAATAGAATGAAATTTTCCTGTTTTTATGTCTTCTGTTCTCTTGTCAGGAACAAGACCATATATATTATAATCATCCTCATTTTCCTTGAATTCAAATTCATGGTCGCAGTTTGTCAGCTCTAAGCTGTCATGAACCTGAATCTCTAAATCTGTTATCTTTTTGATGGTTCCTTCCCAGTTGTTTTCTATGGTTATGCCAAAGAAAAAAGGAATATTCTCTTTATCACTGTAAACCCCTACTGGCAGTGGCTCAGCTGTTCTCATTCCTATGCCTACCGGACCATTTGTATATATGGCTATTGGGTTTATATTGCTGATTTTGTAATGGCTGAATACATCAATTCCTTCTCTTGTCAAAGCCCTTAGCCTTTCCTTATCCATAAAATATGTTTTTAGGTAAGCCATTGTCTCAAAATTAAATTCTGCATTAAATGTTACATCCATCTTGCCAGGATTAAGTTTATTAAATGAGCAGTCAAGATATTCTTCTTCTTCTGTTGCGATATTAAATTCATTCTGAGGAGTTATATCTCCTGCTACTTTTTTATCACCCTCTTTTGCATAACATGAAACATTTATGTTTATTTCCTTATCCAATGTTTTTGCCTTTAAAACAGCCCAGACTGTTATTTTCTCTCCCTCAAAGAATTTTGAATCAGCTGCCTGCAAGTCCTCAAGATAAACACCCACTGGCTCATCCTCATATTCATCAACCTTGCCTGTGTAATAGTCGCCTGTAGCATATCTTATCATCTTATTAAGCTCCCTACCAATCTTACCAGGAATTGCTAAAACATTTCCCCAAAACATGTTCCAATTATGTCCAATATCTCTGCCTGCATTTGCTACAGTTTCCTGCACATTAATGCCTGTTTGAATATCCCTAAACTGCAGATCTGCAGCAATATTGATAATAAATGAGGGCAAAAACAATAAAATCCATATTATTATCATAATCCATTTAGATGCATTTAGAAGCCGTGTTCCACCTATTGTAAAAGCAATGGTTATTGGCCATATCGGGAAAAAAATTATTGCTGTTTGGAATGCTTGTGATGCTCCTAAGAAAGGTAACCAATTACCTAAGTAAGGTAAGATAAATACAATTGATGAAACTATTAAAGGAACCTTAAGGTCCGCAACATCAAAAACCCCTACTTCTTTTTTAAATATTGTAAGCCATGCAATGATTGCTAATATTATATAAATTGCAAGTCTTGCACTAGCTTCTCTAAATCCAGTTAAAACATCATACAAATGAAAAAAAAGGCACAAAATAAAAAAGAAATTAACAGAACCACAAAAACCTGTAACACCAGTTAACCCTACGCCCAAAGCTTTTGTAATTTTCTTGTATGTTCTGTCTTGTGCCATAAATCCCTCTTTTTAGAGAACTAAAAAATCAATCTTCAAGCTCTACTTTTAACTCAATAATATCGAGCATTGACAATGGCTCTATTTTTATGAAATTATTGCCTTCCTTTGCATAGCCATCTATGTTTTTGTAATAATCTGCTTCATCTGTGTCAACATAGATCATCCTGTTGTTTATGTTAAGGTTCATTATCTTGTCTCTTTTATCATCCACAAACTCAAGAACCAGTTTAATATCATATGTATCATTCTCAATTTTTTCAAATGTTGTTTCATTAATCTCAAAATAATATGTTGGGTAGGTTAGCTCCTTAAGGCTTGTCTGCACCTTTATTTGCTCAACAAGGTAAGAGCCCTTGTCTGTTTTAAAAACAAGATTATTATCTCCAGTATGCAGGACATTTGTTGAGAAACTGTAGACATTTATTCCCCCGCAGTCAGGCACTCCTGAGAAGACTTCCTGGTAATTAATCAGTACATCAAGTTTTCCAGCATCCTCTGGCTTGCAGTTAGGCAGAAACCTGAGTTTAGCTCTCTCAAGATTTAGCTTTTCATCCTCGCTTATAAAAAATATGTTTTTGCTCTCCTGCTTGCTTATATCAGCAACATCACCAACTATCTTGATATCATCAAGGCTGTAAATATTTGTTGACCAAAACCTTGCCCCTATCCCGGAAACACTGAATTCCAGTACATTATCTTCTTCAAGATAATCTTTTTTAAGTTTTATTGGCTTTGGATTTGATGTTGTTATTTCACTCTCAAATATATTAATATTATTTAATTTTATGGTTAGTAATCCACTATACTTCTTTGCTGTAAAGGATAATAAGATATTTTCTGTGTTTTTTAAATCAGATATCTTAACTGGAACTTCTTTTTTTACCTCATCAAATAATCCGTGCCTTATGACAAATGGATTGATTGTATCTAGCTCCTGGGCGTTTATTGTTTTGGATAAATAAAACGGCGAGATATCATGCTCATATTCTTTTTCTTTCAGATAATCAAGCCTTCCTGGATACTCAAGCAGCAAGATATTTTCTTCAGTTTCTACACTAACCACTCCATTTTCTTCTTCAATAGTTTCATTTTCCCCTAATAACTCTGCCCTTTCCTCTGGTGGAAGAAATATAATATACAATATAATTAGTCCAACAACAAGGGCTATAAATCCGGTTGCACTAGCAGCACTAGTGCCCTGAGCTTTTTTATTATTCATAGGTAATCACCTAAGCCTAAATAGATAACTTAATATATATAAGTTTTCCTATTTTAAAGGTATGAAACAAATTTACTTTAACTTAAAGAAAGGAGAAGTCAAAATAAAGATAGAAAATATGGATGATCTTTGGTGTTTAAGCCAGGTAATAGAGCCAGGTGATCTTTTTAAAGGCAAGACCATAAGGAAAATAAAAATTGGTGAGAGCGACCAGAGAAAGGTTAATATTGTCAAGAAAACTGTTTTCATTGAAATAAGGGTTGAAAATACTGAGTTTCATGAATATTCCTCTGTTTTAAGGGTTTCTGGAACCATAACCCAGGGTCCAGAAGACATACAGAAAGGCTCTTACCACACATTCAACCTGGAATCAGGATCTGTAATTACTATAATAAAAAAACAATGGCTGGGCTTTCAGGTTGAAAAAATAAAACAGGCATCAGTTGAAACCAAGAAAATATTGATTTGCATTCTTGACAGGGATAATGCATGCTTTGGTCTTTTAAAAAAACAAGGGTTTAGTCTGCTGTCTGAGATTAAGGGAGATGTTGAGAAAAAAGCAGATTTGAAAATGAAGGCAGGAAATTTTTATGCAGAGGTTATAAAAAAACTTTATGATTATGCTGAGAGATATAAAATTGAAAATATAATACTGGCAAGCCCTGCATTCTGGAAAGAGGATTTAATGAAAAACATAAAGAATGATGAGATTAAGAAAAAAATAACATTGGCAACATGCTCCTGCTCTGGAAAAGAGGCAATTGATGAAGTCCTGAAAAGGCCTGAGGTAAAAAATGTCCTGAGCCAGCAGAGGGTTGCAAAAGAGCTAAAGCTGGTTGAGGCCTTGTTAGAGGAAATCTCAAAAAACAATCTGGCTGTTTACGGCCTGAATGAAACAGAAAAAGCTGTTAATGCAGGGGCTGTTGAAAAGCTTCTTGTAACAGACAAACTGATACAGAAAACAAGAGCTGAAAACAAGTTTGAGAAAATAGACCAGCTTATGAAAAACACAGAGAGCATGAAAGGCACTGTCAACATAATCGGCTCAGACCATGACGGCGGCAAGAAGCTGGACGGCCTCGGCGGTATGGGGGCCATATTAAGATATAAGTTAAATTATTAAACTTTGTATTTTTTGCTTTTCTTTTATTTCAAAATAAGGCGTCAAACAAAATCTATAACTTTCTCCTCTTTTGTATTGAGCTATCATATCAAGTTGTTTTGTATCAAGTTTTTCTGCATCGTCCTTTTTAAGATGAGCTAAAAGAAAAGAATCACTAGCTCTCAAGCCTAACTTAAATTCATGATTTAATTGATTTATAATTTCTGATTGAATAGGTTGATATTTACTATAAATTGCATGAGGACCAATCTCTTCAGCAAGTTTTAAAGCCTGCATTAAACGCAATGTATCTTTAAACCACTTGTTTCCATATAAAGAACGAGTTTCATCTCTGGTAAAAGTAAAACCACTTACTCTGAATCTGAATACACCATAGGGTTTACTAAAAGACATGGCAACTGCCTCAATATTTTGATGATTTGTATCAAATTTATAATCCTTAGTTGCACCAACATATGCAAAATCTAAAACAACCTTATGACCTAAATCACAAAGATTCTTTATAAAATCATTTGGTATTATATTTCCATCACGAGCAGAAGGATTTGAAATAAACCAAACTCCTGGTTTTAAACTTCTCATATCTGTTTTATCTGGATCAATCAAATTTACTTTCATACCAAGATGATCTGCGTATTCTGCATAACCTTCATATTCACCTAAAAGAAGATTTATTGTTTTAGTACCATTAGTTCTGAATTTAGCTAATAGATGAAAAAGACCTTCACTTGAACCAGCTGTAGGGTATTTATAATTAAATTTTCCTAAATCTGAAACCATATCAGAGTAAGATGCCAATATTCTTTCAATTACAGGAACATGAATTTCATCTAAGTCAACATACCCTTCATTTGTAGCTGGGACTTTTAATGGAGGATCAAAAAGTGATTCTAAACTTTTCTCAACATTTTTAGCAGGTGTTGTAACCAACCACATATTATCTGGTAATTTAACTTCTACTTCATGTAAAAGAGGCCTTACTTCAGGTAAGAAATAACAATAAACAGATTTCATGGCCTTTAATTGACTCATAATATCCTCCCTCCAAAGATATTTTCCCAGCTGGTTGTTAGCATATCTGGCGGTATGAATATTAGCTGCCTTAGTTCTTCATCAGAAGGTTCATTTTTTAGACAATCTGCCATTCCTCTTGTCTTTTTGCCACCAAATTTAGAGCTTAAACCTGTAGTAACTCCCACATTCTGTCCATTCACTTCATAAATCAAGGCACCATGGGGCAATATATCACATAATGTTCCATTTTTTTCTAAGAAATTTGCTAAGTTAGTATTAAATTCAATATCATTCACTCCGTGTTCATCAACATATTTTGCAACTTTTTCATCTAAAGGATTCTGAGGTTTATCTGCTTTTCTTAATGTTAATTGAAATACTCCATTTTGCTTACTAAAATCAATAAGTTTGGCTACTTCTTCAACACTATCTATGTATCCTTTTAACATAACACAAGACAATCTAACTTTAAGATTATGAGAATGAAACTTATCAATAAGTTTCTTAAGATCATATGGCCCATTTTCTTTTGGCCTAAATACCTCATGATTTTTCTTATTATTATAATGATAAATAGACACAGCAACTAGATCTAAACCATGGTCTCTCCAAACCCTTAAAAATTCATCATAAAGTCTGCCTCCTCTTGCTATTACAGAGCCTTCTGTTTGTAGTTCCCTTCTATCAAATGGTTTTTCTTCAACTTTATGTAAGAACTCTGTAGTTTGAGCAGGGAATAAAGTTCCTTCACCTTTACTAGTCAATAAAAAGTATCTTGCATTATAATGTACTGCAATCTGTGTAGCTTTATCAAACTGTCTCCAATCCACAGCCGGCTCTTTATAATCAATACTATAATTTGGAGTCATAGCTGAAATACAAAGAGGACAATTATTTGGACAAGCCCTACTTCCACTAACTACAGTATAAGTTAATGCTTTTTTCATGTTTAATTAGAAAAAGTATATTCTATTTATAAATCTTTTGATTATTTTACTACTTTATAGTTAATATATAAAAAGGCTTGCCACTTTGCACTCTCGCTGACGCTCAGGTCACTTAACAATAATTACATAGTTTTTACTTGCCCTTTACCAGCTCAAAGGTTTCTCTTGCTATCTGAAGTTCTTCATTTGTTGGGATTACCAGGGCCTTTATTTTAGAATTATCTGCTGAGATTATTGTTTCATTGTTTTTGTTTCTTGTTTTGTTAATTCTTAGGCCAAGATATTCAAAATGCTTCAGTATTCTTTCTCTTATATAGAAAGCATTTTCCCCAATGCCTGCTGTGAAGACAATTGCATCAACACCATTCATTGCAGCTGCATAAGCTCCTATATATTTTGCAACTTTGTATCCAAGAATATCCAGTGTCAGGCCTGCTCTCTTATTTCCTTTTTTTTCACTGGCCCATAAAACCCTAACATCAGGGCTTATTCCAGATATTCCAAATAAGCCTGATTTTTTGTTTAATATATCATCAATTTCCTTGACAGAAAGCTTTTCTTTTTTCATTAAAAACAGGATTACAGCAGGGTCAATATCACCACACCTTGTTCCCATAACAACGCCTTCAAGAGGAGTAAAGCCCATTGAGGTGTCAATGCTCTTGCCATTCATAACTGCAGCAATGCTTGAGCCATTACCAAGATGGCAGGTTATTATCCTTAATTTTTTGTAATCTTTGTTTAGGATTTCAGCTGCTTTTTTTGAGATATATTTATGAGAGGTTCCATGAAAACCATAGCGCCTTATACCATATTTTTTATAGTATACATAAGGGAGCCCATAGATAAATGCTTTTTCAGGCATATTGCCATGGAAGCCAGTGTCAAAAACAGCAACCTGTTTTATCTTAGGCAAAAGCTCTTTGCAGACTTTCATCCCAACAAGGTTTGCAGGGTTATGTAATGGGGCAAGTCCACTTAATTCATCAATCTTTTTTATAACCTTATCATTAACTAAAACAGGCTCTTTAAAATCCTCTCCGCCATGAACTGCCCTATGGCCTATTGCTTTTATCTCATTAAATGAGCTTATTATATTATTAGCCAAGACTATATCAAGAACATTCTTTAATGCAATTTTATGGTTTTTAATCCTTTTTCTTATCTTCTTTATCTTGTTTTTTATTTCATATAAAATAAAAGAGTCTTTTAAACCAATGCCATCAGCAATTCCCTTAATCAAGACATGTTCTTTTTCTTTAATCTCAAAAAGCTGGAATTTCAGAGAACTTGAGCCAGAATTCAATACTAATATTTTCATTCTATCACTTCTTTATGTTTTGAGCCTGCACCACAGTTATTGCAGTTAGGTCAACAATATCCCGGACAGAGCATCCCCTTGAGAGATCATTCATTGGTTTTTTAAGGCCCTGAAGTATTGGTCCAATTGCCCTTACATTTCCCAATCTTTCAACAAGTTTGTATGATATATTGCCAGAGTTAAGATTTGGAAACACAAGCACATTGATTTTTTCCCTGCAATTAATCTGCGGGCATTTTATCTCGCAGACATTTTCTATAAGCGCTGCATCTGCCTGGATTTCACCAACAACATTTAATCCGGATTTTCTGGCAATTTTTACAGCATCTCTTACTCTTTCCACATCCTCTCCGTTTCCAGAGCCAGTTGTTGAATATGAGAGCATGCCTGCCTTTGCTTTTTTATTAAAAAGAGCTTCAAAGGTTCCAATTGATAGTCTTGCTATCTCTGCAAGCTCTTCTGGACTTGGGTTTGGAATAACAGCGCAGTCAGCAAAAAGCAGAACTTTTTCATCTTTTATCATGAGCATTGCCCCGGATACTTTTTTAACATCTTTTTTTGTTTTTATTATCTTAAAAGCAGCCCTTATTGTATCTGCAGTTGTGTGAGATGCTCCGCAGACAAGGCCGTCAGCATCATTATTATAAAGCATCATTGTTCCAAAATAAAGCTCATTTTTCAGGGTTTTTTTAGCATCATCCAAACTTATTCCCTTGTGTTTTCTTAACTCAAAAAGCCTTTCTGCATATAGGTTGAATTTCTCTGATTTTAAATGGTCAATTATCTCCACGCCTTTTAAATCCAGCTTAAGTTCATCAATCTTTTCCAATACTTTTTTTACATTACCCAAAAGAACAACTCTTGCAATACCTTTTTTTAGGATAATCTCAGATGCTTTTAAAATCCTTTCATCTAATGCCTCTGGAAAAACAATGTTTTTGGGATTTTTTCTGGCTTTTTTTATTATACTATCCAAAACCCTCATAATAATACTGGCTTTCTTTTATTTATTTAAAACTTTTCATTTAAAATCCAAAACAAAAACTTTTGCTATAAGCTTGGATAATTTGAAACACGATTTAATATTATTAACTTATTAAGAAGTAGCAACAAACCAAAAGTTTTATAAACTTCATTTATCTTATACATACCTAGTTTATTCAGGAGGGTTTAAAATGCTATTCCATTCAGGACCAACTTTAGAAGAGATTTCAGTACAAAAACAAATTAGAACCAAGCTAGAAAAATGCACATATGAGCAATTATATGATTTTGTTACTTCTTACTATAAAGAAAACAAGTACCCCAAAAACCCTTTTCATCCCTTAAACTTGATACATTCAATTCTTTATCCACCAACTAGTGGAAAAGAAGCTGCTGAAGAATATAATGTTCAGATGGCAAAAAATTTAGCAATAGAGGTCATAGCAGAAAAATATCCCAATTGCAAACAGCCAACCCAGCTAGAAAATTACTTATAAGATTATGCTTCCCCTTTAAGCTTCTTTTCACGTGGAAAAAATCCAGAAAAAGATAACATTTAAATAATAGCTACGCATAATTCTATTAGGGTTTTTTAACTAAAAGGTTACATATTAGAAATCATGACTAAATAATGTTAAAAAATCATAACATATTAATAGTAGTAATATCATTTCATTCATATTCAAAATAAAAAAAAGAGGTAGGGGTGAATAATAATGATAGTAAAAGAAGAATTTTTAAGCAGGCTGAAACTGTATTTTTCTTTAAATTTATATGAGGTAAAAATCTGGACAGCCCTCTTGTCAAGAGGGGTTTCAACTGCCGGCGAACTAAGTGACATTGCTAATGTCCCAAGATCAAGAAGCTATGATGTTCTCGAGTCATTGGAGAAAAAAGGATTTGTTGTTATGAAGTTTGGAAAGCCAATAAAATACATGGCTGTTCCACCTGAAGAGGTTGTTGAAAGGGTAAAGAAAAACATGCGCATAGACGCAGAGACAAAGGTCAAAAGGCTTGAGGAGTTGAAGAAAACAGAAGTTCTAGGCGAGCTAAAGACGCTTTTCACCCAGGGTGTTGAGTTAGTTGAGCCAAGCGATTTATCAGGCTCACTAAGAGGAAGACATAACCTCTACAACCACATTGACTTTACAATAAAGAGTGCTGAAGAAACAATCACTATTGTGACATCATCTGCTGGTTTAATAAGGAAGGTAGAATCCCTCAAAGGAACACTTGAAAAAGCAAAGAAAAGAGGAGTTAAAATAAGGATAGCAGCACCAATAACAAAGGAATGCAGGGCAGCTGTTAATGACTTAAAGGGAATTGCAGAGATAAGGAATATTGAAAAGCTAAATGCAAGATTTGTAGTTGTTGATGGTAAGGAATTAATTTTTATGGTTCTGGATGACAAGGAGATCCATCCAACATATGATGTTGGAATATGGGTAAATACCCCTCTTTTTGCTACAGCCCTTGAACAGTTGTTTGAGCTTGCATGGAAAGAGATGAAGCCAGCACTAAAAATAATAAGTTAATAAATAGTCATTATTTCTTATTTTTTTATGATTCACAAAACATTTAAATAAGCCTCTTGTTCTTTATTTTTTATGGTATTAATATCTGGAATTGATGAAGCAGGCAGAGGCCCTGTTATTGGGCCATTAGTCATAGCAGGTGTCTCAATAAATGAAAAAGACCTTGATAAATTAAAGAGGTTAGGGGTAAGGGATTCTAAGCTGCTAAGTCCAAGGCAGAGAGAATACCTATTTAATAAAATAATCAATGCAGCAAAAAAATATAAAATTCTAATAGTTCAGCCCAAGGAGATAGACTCTGCTCTTAAATCAAAAGACCTTAACCTGAATTGGCTGGAGGCAATAAAATCTGCTGAGATTATAAACTCCTTAAAGCCAAAAAAGGTTATAATTGACTGCCCAAGCAATAATATTACAGCTTACAAAAACTTTTTAAAAGAGCATTTAAAAGACAAAACAACAGAGCTTGTTTTAGAACATAAGGCTGACTTCAAATATGTTATTGTCTCGGCAGCATCAATAGTTGCCAAGGTGACAAGAGACAGAGAAATAAAAAAAATACAAGAAAAAATAAAAGAGCCAATTGGCTCTGGCTATTCCTCTGACCCTGTTACAATAAATTTTCTGGAAAAAAACCACAACAACTATCCAGAAATTTTCAGAAAGGAATGGCTATCATGGAAAAATATTAATAAAAAAAAGAAACAAAAAACCTTGAAAGATTTTCACTAAAACCTATTCTTCCATTGCTTCTTCCGGAACTTTTTCCATAACAGCCTCATAGTATTTCACAGGCTTTATGTCTGTTATAACTGTCTTGTGCATTACAAACTTTCCGTCCTTGCTTTTTGCAACCCTGCTCTCAACTATTGGCATGTTCTTTATTTGCTCTAATCTTTTTTCACTAAATTCCATTTTCAACCCCCAAAATTTTTAATCTCCTTTTTCAAGAAGATTATCCAATAGGGTTGGAAATAATTCTTTATATGAGTTTTTCAAAAAAAATTAGCATATTTTCAGTATAATTGAAAAAATCACGGAAATTATGGCAATGTTCTATATTTTGTGTTTATCATACCCCATTCAACAAATAATAATGCCAGGGCAATCATCATAAAACCCATTGATAGGTTTATGGGTATTTTTTCTTCTGCAGAAGATGAGATATCATCAAAAGCCTTATTCAACTCTTCCTCATTTTCAGCTTTATAGTATTTGCCTCCTGTTTTCTGGGCTATTTCAATAAGGGTTGGCTCATCAAGTTTTGAAATTAAATCGCCTTTGATAAATGTTCCTCCCTCTTCTGTGCCAATACCTATTGTATTGACAGTTACATAATTTTTGTTTGCATAATCAATAGCCTCATCAACAGGCATGCCAACAGTGCTCTGTCCGTCTGTTAACAAAATAATTACTCTTGCATTTTCCTCTCTCAACAGAAGATTTGAGGATGTTGTTATAGCTCCTCCAATATCAGTTCCTCCAACACTCTTAATTTTTATATTATTAATAACATCTTCTGTCTTTTTCATATTATCTATTAAATCCTGCTCAACAAAGCTTGTTCCTGCAAAAGAAACAACACCAACTCTTGTTTTTGCCTTTAAGTTATCAACAAACAATGAAGATGCCTTTCTTGCAGCATCAAGCCTGTATGGCTTTAAATCATCTGCAAGCATAGAACTTGAGGCATCTATTGCAATTACAAAATCAAACTCACTGCTCTGGCCACTATACCAAAGAACAGGCCCTGCTATGGAGAATATAAGGAGTAATAAAATAAAAACCCTTATAACCAACAAAAACCTATTCTTTGATATTGCTCTAACATTTCTCAGCTCAAACTTGGTTCCAGTAACCCTTTTTATAGCTTCAAAATTAGCAAACTTTATTGCCCTTCTCTTAAGATACTTTAAAATAAAAAAATGAGTTATAATAAGGAAAGGTATGCTTACCAGAAGCCATAGATAAAATGGATTAGTAAATATTAAGGTTATCATATTCTCCTTTTAGTTCTCATTAAAAAGAACATTATTATATCATGCAGGAACGGCTTATCTGTTCTTAACTCTAAAAATTCTGATTTTGAATTTATAAATGTTTCTTTGATATGTTTAACCTGCTCCTTAACAACAGATTCATAATCCTCTTTTACTGCTGCTGTATCTATTAAAACCTCTTTCTCAGAATAAGGATCTGAAATAACAATCTGGCCAACACCTGCTGGTATTTCATAATCCCTGGGATCTCTTATCATCACACCAATTATCTCAAATTTTTCAGAAGCTGCCCTTAAATAATTTTCCCAATCTCCACTAAGTCCAATAAAATCCGATACAATAATAACTATTGCTCCTTTTTTTATAGAACTCATTAAATTCCCTATTATTTTGGTAAAATCAAATTTGCCATCATAAAGCTTTGGGTCAGATAACGATTTTATTATCATAAAATACTGCCTGCTGCCCATTGCTGGTGGCAAGAACTTAACTATCTTATCAGTGAACATAACAAGACCTACAGAATCCCCTGCTTGTATAGCTGCAAAACTCATTGAGGCAACCAGTTCTGCTGCATATTCATTCTTTAACTTTTCAACAGATGCAAAAGACATGCTTGAGCTGACATCCACTAAAAAAACAACATTAACATTCCTTTCCTCTACAAGAATCTTGATTAATAGATCCTGTGATCTCAAGGTTGCTTTCCAATCAATCATGCTAGCGTCGTCACCAACATTATAATTCCTATAACCCTCAAAATCAAGACCCTTACCTTTGAATGTGCTTTTATAAGAACCTGTTAGGATTCCTGTGAATCCCTTTTTAGTAGATACCTCTAATCTTTTAATAAGCGGCTTTAAGTTCAGCTTTAATTCTTCCATTTTTTCCAAACATAATTTATGGAACAGGCACTCTTGCCAGAATATCTGAGATTACATCCTCAACCTTTATGTTTTCTGACTGTGCTTCATAGCTTAAAATAACCCTGTGCCTTAGAACATCATATGCAACCTCTTTTACATAATGAGGTGTTACAAATGTTTTTCCCTGCATTAGTGCCTCTGCCTTTGATGCAATAAACAATCCAATAGATGCCCTTGGAGAAGCACCCCAGTCTATGTATTTTCCTAACTTAACCTTATACTTGTCAGGGTTTCGTGTTGCATCAACTATCTGGACAATATACTTTTCAATCTTCTTATCTAAGTAGATCCTTTTTACATCCTCCTGCAGTTCTAAGATTTTTTCAGGGGACATTATTGATTTTAACTTGAAATTCTCAAACTTATTTGTGGTTATATTCTGATTAAGTATGAGTTGTTCCTCTTTAAGGCTTGGGTAGCTTATGTTGATTTTGAACAAGAACCTGTCAACCTGTGCCTCTGGCAATGGATAAACACCTAACTGCTCCAAGGGATTTTGTGTTGCAAGAACAAAAAAAGGCAGTGACATACTAAATGTTTCCTTCCCAATAGTTACCTGTTTCTCCTGCATACACTCAAGCAGAGCAGACTGCACTTTTGGAGGGGCCCTGTTTATCTCATCAGCAAGAATAAAATTACTAAATATTGGTCCCTTAAGAACATAAAAACCCTTTTCCCTTTCATAAGCTGTTATGCCTATTATATCTGTTGGCAAAAGATCTGGAGTGAACTGAATCCTGCTAAATCCACAACCCATAACATTAGATAATACTCTTACAATAAGTGTTTTAGCAAGCCCGGGAACACCCTCTATAAGCACATGGCCATCTGATAACAAAGCCCTTAAGAACCCATTAATCACCTTTTCTTGGCCAACAACAATATTTGAGATTTCTTTCTTTATGTTATTAATAATTTTTTGGTCTTTTGTCACCTTTTCAGCAGACTTTTTCTCATCCATGCACTAATCAAGCAATTCATAATATTTATATTTTGTTATTCTACTTATTAAGAGTAAAAGATTACACGATAGATTTATATAGGAATATTTAATAATTTAAATTAAGATGCGTTTAAATCCTTTCAAGAGGAAAAAGAAAAAGCCCGATAGAATTGAAATAGTAAAAGATAGCACTCTTAAGAGAATACAGGCATTCAGAAAATATTTTTCCAAAAAAAGCAGAGATGACAATTTTATACAATTTTTTCATATTGTAAGGCTTTTTTTTGCTGGATTATTCAAAATCAAATATGAGTTTACATTTGAGGAATTAAACAAAGAGTTAGAAAGAAAAAGAGTAGACAATAGCCTGAAGGAAAAGATTGTTTTTTTTCTGAAAAAATTATCTGTTGTTGAATATAGTGATGAAATACTGCCTGAGTCAGAACTGAAGAAATTATTAAACGACTTTTTAAATTTATTTGAAAAATTGACATTTAATGAACAAAAAGTTAAGGAAACAAGGTTTGATAAGATACTAAGATTCCTTAGGATTAAGAAGCCATTAATGCAAAAAAAAGAAGTTGGAAAAAAACAAAATGCTTTAATAATCTTAATAAGATCTATATTATCAAAACTTAAAATAAGTTTTGGTAAAAGTAAATTAGAGCAAGTACATGATATGCTTATTAAGGCATTGGACATGCTTGATAACAATAAAATCCAAAAGAGCAAGCAGTTATATGTAAAAATCAAAGAAAAATACAACCAGCTGAACACTGATGAGAAAAAAGAGGTTTATGATGATATCCTGCTATTGTATAATGAGCTTGTTTCTTCTAAAAAAGATTAATACTCTTTTCTATGCCTTCTCCTTGATCTTCTGTGAAAAATTAAATAAAGAAGCAATATAATAACAAACAAGATGCCTATAATTGCTGCAATAAGCCTTGTTCTTTCACTTCTGGTTTCCTTAAGGGTTGGTTCCTCTATAATTGGTTCTTTTGTTGTTATTAAATATTTGCAGGTATCAACAACAGACTGTATTAATAACTGTGCTCTCTTATAATCAGATTTTTCCATTAATCTTTGCGCTTCTATAAGCTGCTCATTTAATTCAAGGCACTCTGGATTTTCCTCAAGCAAATCCCTTGTGAATGCTATTTTTGTGTTTAACTCTTCTGGACCCCACTGGCCAAGTTCTATAGAGCTCATAAGGAACTTGGCAGAATCATTAAACTCTGGATCTTTTACATTTGCAAACACAACTACTTCATAAGAACCAAGGGCAGTATATGATTCTATGATAAGGCTTGTATCAACAGAGCTCTTTTTTTCTATTGCTGCAAAATAATCCTTTGTAAACCTTAGCTTGATAGCACTGCTGTTGACATCTGCAGTTAACCTTACTTCCTTTAGAGGGATTTCCCCATAGTTGTTTAGTTTTATTGGCGTAATCACTGTATCATTTTGGTACATTGTCATTGTTTGAGGCACTATCAGCTTAAAAGAATAAAGTTTTTCTACCTCTATTTTCTTTGTTTTGATTATGGTTGTTGATCCTCCTCCTCCGCCACTGCTATAAACAACTGTTGCACCAGGAGTTATGCCCTCATACTCTACAAATGTTAATGTGATATTATTGCTTCTTGTTGTGTTATAGCTGTCATTCATTGTGAAGAATACTGTTTCTGAGCCATACCAACTATTTGTTGGTGTGAGTGTAACCTGATGGGTTGTGCTTCCTATTGAGATATCTATATTTGAGTTCCCGCTGACATCATATGTTATTGTGTCATCTGCGTCATCTTCATAAAAATAGTCATCAAGGTCTATCCAGTTAATATATATTGTGTTTTCATTGCCTGCGAAATCAGATATAATATAACTTATACTTATATCATGCAATGTTGGTGTTACAAGGGTATTTGTTGTTGAGAGATTTGCCCTGTATTGTATATATTGATAATCCTCAGACTCAACCAAAGAGTTATTAATATACACAGAACTCCAGCTTGCATTAGTTAAGCCAGCTTCTGTTGCTGATGTTCTTGTCTGTAATGTTATGTTTGTATTATTAGGGGTTGCTGTGCTGAAATTAATATAAGTTATGTTCATATTATCACTGGCTATAAGATTTATTGCTGATGATGTAAATATGCCATATGGATAATAATCAGTTGAATTCTGCTTATTAATTATTATATCTCCACTCTGTGCTGTTGTGTTTGTGTTATTATTTGTTCCAGAGCTGAAATTTGCTTCAGTTGTTTGTGTATTTATTCCAAATCTTGGAAGCCTGTTTGTATTGTTTACACTAACATTCCATGTTATGCTGTCTGTTTCATTAAAGCTATCAGAAACTATTACTGTTATGTTATGTTGCCCAGCTGCTGTGAAATCAGGCTCATAAAGCCATGACTGGTTTGATGACTGGTTAACAGAATCCAAATACCATGTATATGCTAAAATATCCCCATGGATTAAATCATCATCTTCTGCTGTTATATTAAACTGCAGTGATGAGTTTTCTGCTGTGTTTGGTGTTAAGTTAACTGGTATGTATGAGGTTATATTTGGGGCATTGTTAGTGTTTAATATTGTTAATATTATAACAGAGCTTGTTATACTATTATTGTCAGTTACTGAAATGTTTATTGAATGATTCCCAACATCATCATTTGTTGGTGTAAATGAAATAACCCCTGTATTTGGGTCAATGGTGAACAGCTCAGTATTATTATTGCTGAATATTAATGTGTCACCCTCTTCGTCTGTTGCATTAATATCATAATAAAATAATGTGCTTTCTGTTGCTGTCTGATTTGCAAGAGCAGGGTCAAAGTATGGGGCATCGTTTACCTCGCTGATATTCAGCCAGAAAGTTGCTGTTCCTGTTGCATTGTCATTATCTGTTGCATTGATTTGTATCTGATAAACACCAACCTGGCTTGCATTTGGTGTAAAGCTAATAAGTCCTGTTGAAGAATCAATCTCAAATAAAGTTGTGTTATCGCTAAATGTTAAGCTGTCTCCATCAGGATCAGATGCATTTATTGTTAAGCTGAAAGCAATATCCTCTATTGCAGTCTG
>Ga0210051_1001408_pt1 | contig 24164 bp, 18 predicted proteins | sample CryGey092014_all_FD_185464 | JGI IMG/M metagenome (GOLD analysis project Ga0210051, IMG submission 185464) | Groundwater microbial communities from aquifer - Crystal Geyser CG23_combo_of_CG06-09_8/20/14_all (SPAdes) (version 2) | ecosystem: Environmental > Aquatic > Deep subsurface > Groundwater...
AAAATCGCTTAAATCCTTTGTGTATTCTAACCACAAAGCAGTTAATTGGTGTAAGTCGGCATACTCGTAAGATGTAACATAAGGCGGCGAGGTAACAATTAAACTAACGGAATTATCTTTGACGGGGATTGTCCGAGCGTCCGTGCAATAAACTTGACTTGGTATTTCCAGATGTTTTTTTTCTTTTGATAATTCGTAAAAACGGGTATTTCCCCTCATCATCATTTTTATTTGTTTGTAAAAAGTTTGAATTGGGTCGGAAGGTTTTTTATTCGGGTCCCTTGTTGGCTTATTACTTTTTTGTAACCAAATAGAACAATTTTTTAAAATATTGGAAAACCCGCAAAAGAAAAAATCTCTAACATCTTGGTCTTTTAGTTTTGAAATTTCGGCAAAGATAAAAGCAAGTTTTCTTTTTTCTTCCGGCTTAAACCAATAATCAATTCTTTCGTGTTCGGGGGCTTTTATTTTTGTGTCTTTGTTGTATGTATTCAGTTTTATTTGCAGAGTGGTAAATGCTTTCTCGATTTTTTGGGGGTCAATCGGAGTAATTTTTGCTTTTGTGATTAAAACAGCTACAGGGTTTATATCAACTCCAACCGAAGGTCGTCCCATTACTTTTGATTCAACAAGTGTTGTTCCGCAACCGCCAAAAGGATCAACAATTAAATCACCCTCTTTGGTATATTTTTCCGCCAAGCGAGAAACTATTTGAGGAATAAATTTTGCGGGATAACGATGATAGCCATGCGTAATATACGCGGTGTCTTTTCGTGTTTTATCGGAAAAAGACCACAAATAATCAATTTTAGTTTTTGAAAATAATGTTGCTACTTGGTTCATATTATTTTTTGATTAAATCGTCCACCTTAACATCTAACGCTTTGGCGATTTTTGATAAGGTGTCAATGGTTGGGTTTTGAATTGTTCCCGATTCAATTTTAATAACGGTGTTATAAGCGACATCCGCCATTTTTGACAATCTATCCTGCGAAACGCCCTTTTTATTTCGGGCTTTCTTTATGTTCCCCGATATTGTTGATATTTTGTTTGACTTGCTTGCCATATAATACTATTATAGTTATAAGGTTATGTTTAGGGATTAAGTCCAAATCCTTACTACAATAATACTAAATTATAATAAACTTGGCAAGCAAAATAAAGGGAGTAAATCTGTTGTGTGCGCACGGGAGGGCGGGGCAAACACAACTTCCTTTCTGGCGGCGCATTTCGCTTTGCGAAATACGAAAAATTACGGCGGCTCTTTTGGTTTTTTTGAAACAACAGCCGTATCTTCTGTTGGCAATGGTACGACTTCTGGTTTTTTAATTGGTTCTTTATTCTCCGACATAATTTATACTTTTATTTCGTGTATAATAAGGGTTAACTCTCTCTATTTTGTCTTCAAGTGTTTCCTCTTTGGGTTTTGGGGGTAGTTCAAAAATTTTCTTGTAAAATTTATAAAGTTCTACAACTTTTTCTTCTTTTGGATTCATTTTTTTATTATCTTGATTCATATTATTTAGTAATAATTAAAAAACTAATCTTTGTTGTTTTGCTGGTATTAAATTCCGAATATCAATTTTTTCAATTTTAATTTCGGGCATCGCTTCTGTTTTTCCGTTTTTATGGATTATAAATAGATATTCTTTGTTAATTCCATTCGTTTCATTTATCCATTCGTTTGTTGTGCGGGTAATTGTCGCCATTACATTCTTTTTATAATCCATTTCAATAATAGAAACTTTTTTCTTTAAATTCTTTAGAATTTCTTTTATCGCATGTAAGGTAGCCCTGCCGTTATTGTTATACGATAAAACCACATATTTTGCCTGTGTATTTTTTATCAATCTTTCTATCGCTTCAATAACAAGGTATTGGCCATCTTCATTTTTTCTAAATTCTTCAAAAATGGAACCGGAAATTGTATCGCCGACATCTTCTCGTCTGTTCGCCACGCCAACTAATTTTGGTTTATCGTTCAAACAAATAGTTTTCCAAATATGATAATAAGAGGCGTATCTAACGCGAGAAGGCGGCATTAACTCATTTGAAGAGCCATAAGGTGGATCATAATACGCCAAATCAACCTCAATATTATTTACCAAATCAAAAATATCTTTTTGATAAACTCCGTGTGGTCTATCGTCAATAATCAAATGAGGCACTTCCATTTTCATTGTGTTATAAGCCCGAGGAGCCCATTTTTTCAAATACGAAACTTGATGACCAACAGAACTATCAACCTTGTCCATTGCTATTATTAAACTAGTAAGTAATACAGATTTTTCAATCCTGTCCCTTGCGATTTTATCAATTTCTTCTCTTATCGCATCTAGTTTTTTTGTATTGTGTAATTGCCAAATTCTTTTTCTGCCGTCTTTCTGTATAGCCGAGCCACCGTTCGGCTCGCCACCATAATTTTCAGAAAACCAGCCGTATTTTCCGGGAATTTTATTAAGATGCTCTATAATCGGCAGATAATAATTTGCTGGTTTTTTATTCAATAAATAGCACTCGCCAAAAACTTCTGACCAATCGGCAATGTCATTAGCGTAAACGGTATAACCGCCTTGTTTCAACGCTTGGGAAACCCTTGTTGTGCCAGAAAAACCGTCTAAAACCGTTTTGACATTCAAGGGTTTTATCAATTCTAACAAAGCAGGAAGTATTTCCCTTTTTGAACCAGTATATTTTATACCCTGTGTTTCCATAAGAAAAAACGCTAAATTAACTTCTAGTACCATTTTAGCATTTTTATTTCTTTTGGTCTATTTTGAAAAACTAAAGAATTGTTGAAGTATCTTTTCGTGAGTATCCTTGCGAGAAACAAGGATTTTAGCGATTAAAGTAATAAGTGGCTCGTTAATTTTATAGCCGCCAACGAGCAATTCCTTAAAAAATGGTTCTGCGTTTTCCGTATGCGTCCACATCCCGCGTTGCAAAGCGTTAGCTTTTGCGTCGCCATATCTAACCTCAAAAATATAGTTGCCCTTACCATCAAAAAACTTATAAATTGGAAATGTCTTTTTTCTGCCAATTTTACGAGGCGGTAAAAATTTTATCTTTTTAACAGAGATATATGCTTTTTGTAAATCAAAAACTATCACCTTAAACTTCATTTCCTTTTCGTTATAAATTAAAGGCAAAACATTTACAGAGCTAAAGTCCTCAAAACATTTATTACTTAAAATTCCTCTTATTTTATTTACATCATTTGTTCCTCGTTTGCCGATTTCTTTTTGTAAAAGGGAAAACATTGATACATCTTTATTCGTGGAAAGCTGAAGCGGGCCAAATCCATAAGTTTTGATACTTATCGGAATTTCTTCTTTAGTGGCGGTTTCGGTAATTCTTATATCTTCTTCAAATTCTTTCGCACGAAATTTTTCCTTTCCGGTATGTTTTGCCGTAAAACCATCAACAAACTGATTTATATATTCCGTGAGAGCAATTTCAGCAAGATCGCCGTGCGTTTTGTTTCCGATAATCCTCATAGAAAAAACATTTCCCAAAACGCTAAAAATCATCGGGTCTTTGCCACTGAAACTCTCTATAAACCTTTTTAGAAATTTATCGAATGATGACATAATTAAAAATCGCTAAAAAAATTGGATAATTTTAAACCAAGTGCTTTTGCCACTTTTTCTATGTTTTCCAAGGTTATATTTTTCTCTGCCCTTTCTATCATTCCGATGTAAGTTCTGTGAACGCCAGCTTTGGCGGCTAATCCTTCTTGTGATAATCCTAATTTAGCGCGCTCTTTTCTAACCTTGTTCCCAAATTTTATCAAAATTTCTCTTTTCATACTTGATAATTTTATTATACACCCCTTGCTAACTTTGGTTCTACATACTATAGTTAGCGTAGGGAGTTCCTTATAGTTGCCCGCGTATGGGCGGGTGGGACAAGGGCAACACTCCTTGGCGGCGCATTTCACAAAGCGAAATACGAAAAATTGCAGCGGCGAAAAAGCGAGGGCGGGGTGAGGCAGTAATCGCCCAAAAGTCGCAATCTGAAAATTGGCGGAGGGGGAGAGATTCGAACTCTCGTGAGATATAACTCTCGCATGGTTTTCAAGACCAGCCGGTTAAACCACTCCCGCACCCCTCCTATGCTAAAGCTTCGGGGAGCGATGCCCCCATCTTCCTTGTGCGATTATTTGACGAAATCCGAAAAACCTATTTTGAACTGAATTGACGGCGCACTTCGCGCGTCGCTTAAATATAGGTTATAGTATAGCAGAAAAACAGAAATTTGACAACCGAAAACAGACTTAATACACTATCAATAGGTGTGTTAAATTAACAGGAAGGAAGAGTTAAAATACTAATAAAGGGTCGCGGCATTTAATAAATAATTAACTATCAAATCTATGAGAATATTAAAATTTGGCGCTGTTTGGTGTTCGGGTTGCTTGGTGATGAAGAAACCCTACCCACTTTCGTTTTTCTTGACTTCTTGACAAAGAAGGCAAGGAAATCCTGCGCCTTAACGGAGAGCCGTCAAAAGAAGAACTGCTGAAAGTTATTGAAGAAAACAAAGATAAGTAAACCCCGTTGGAAATTTCCAATTTCTAAACGGGATAAATCAGGGACGGGCAGGGGATATTTGAAAAATAGGTTAAAATCCTTTTTCGTTAAAGATTTCTAACGGGGTAAAAATATGGCTAAAAAAATATCTCTTTTGCTTTTGGGAATTATTGTCGTTTTTAGTTTTTTCTTTAGTTTTGTTCTTAAAACAGAAAAGGTTTTCGCCTCCGGAAAAGAAGCGAACATCTATTTTTTCTGGGGCGATGGTTGTCCGCATTGCGCCAAAGAAAAACCATTTTTGGAAAAACTTGAGAAGAAATACCCGGAAGTCAAAGTTTTTGATTTTGAGGTTTGGGGAAACAGTGAAAACAGGCAGTTGCTAATTGAAACGGGCAAAAAATTAAACGCCAATGTTTCTGGCGTTCCTTTTACGGTTGTTGGCGAAAAATATTTTGTTGGCTGGTATGACGAGAAAAGCACCGGCGCGTCAATAGAGGGTGCGGTTCAATGCGTTTTAAGGGACGACTGCCGCGATGTGGTCGGCGAATTGCTCGTCCCTAAGACAGAAGAAAAATCGCCAATTCCTCAAAAAATCAAAGTTCCTCTTATTGGCGAAATTGAAACGGAAAATTTATCTTTACCCGTGCTTTCGGTTGTTCTGGGCGGGTTGGACGGCTTTAATCCCTGCGCAATGTGGACATTGCTGTTTTTGATAAGTCTGCTTTTGGGAATGAAAGACAGAAAACGAATGTGGATTTTGGGAAGCGCTTTTATTTTTGCTTCGGCCGCTGTTTATTTTCTTTTCATGGCCGCTTGGCTGAATCTGCTTTTATTTATCGGTTTTATTGTTTGGATCAGGGTGATAATTGGGTTGCTGGCTTTAGGCGGCGGCATTTACAATCTGCGGGAATTTTTTGTGAACAAAGCCAGCTGCAAAGTTACTGGCGATGAAAAAAGACAAAGAGTTTTCGAAAAACTAAAAGCGATTACTCAAAAACGGCAATTTTGGCTGGCTTTAGGGGGGATAATTATTTTAGCTGCAGCCGTAAATTTGGTTGAGTTAATTTGTTCAGCCGGTCTTCCGGTGGTATTCACTCAAATTTTGGCTTTAAGCAATCTGGCGAAATGGCAGTATTATCTCTATATGCTGCTTTATATTTTCTTCTTTATGTTGGACGACTTGTTTGTCTTCTTTGCCGCGATGATAACTTTACAAATGACTGGCATCACCACCAAATACACTCGTTTCTCTCACTTAATTGGCGGAATTTTAATGGTGATTATCGGAATTTTGCTCATTCTTAAACCAGAATGGTTAATGTTTGGATAATTTTATTTTTTCCCGCTCTCGGTACTCCTCTGTATGCGTCCAATACATGTGCTGGACACATGGATCCCGTACACTTTCCCTTTAACTAAATTGGAACATTTTCACCTCCCCCCTCTTCTTCTCTCTGTATTTGGGGTCAGACCCTCCGCCAGCTGGCGGAGGGTCTGACCCCTATGACTTTTTCAAAAAATAGATTTTGGTTATCCGACCTTTTGTTTTGCCCGTTTTTTCCGTTCGTTTGTTCATTTAATGTATTTCTTTCCCAAAAGACACCGTCAGAATATCCTTGAATAGTTTTGTTATTTTCTGCCATTTCAAGCCGTTTTTCAGCTAAGCAGCAATATAATTCGTCTATCTCAATTCCAATATACCTACATCCTAGTTTTTTAGCAACGACTGATGTCGTGCCCGAGCCGAGAAATGGATCGAAAACTATATCATTCGATTTTGAGCTGGCTAATATAACTTTTGCGACTAATTTTTCCGGCTTCTGCGTGGGGTGGTCTGTATTTTCTGGCATTGACCAAAACGGAATCGTTATATCGGTCCAGACATTAGACGGGTGGGTTATTCGATAGTTTCCATTTTCTGTTTTCTCCCAATCCTTCGGATTTCCATTTTCATCTTTATAAGGGGCAATAACTTTTCTTTTCATCTTTACCGCTTCAATATCAAAATAATACTTATCGGAAAGAGTACAGAACCAAATATCCTCTGAACAATTTTTCCAGTTGGATTTTGCCCCTCGTCCCTTTTCTCTTTCAAAGGTGATTCTATTTCGAATTTGGAAATATTTTTTTGCTACATTAAAAATTGCACCTGACGATTTCCAATCTCCGCAAATATAAACTGAGGCGTGAGGTTTCAATAAACGAATTATTTTTTGAACCCAAGAGTCTAGCCATTCCTCGTATTTTTCGGATTCCATCGCCTTAAAATCTGTGAGATTGAAAGTTTTGTTTAAGTTATACGGAGGATCAACGAAAAATAAATCAATAAACTTATCTGGTAATAAATCCAAAACTTGAAAAACATCTTGGTTGATTGTTTTGTTTTCAATATCCGAAACAGAAACAGGATTATCTAGTTTAATAAGTTTCTTTTTCAGGCGAGAAATCTCGCTATTATCTAGCGTTATCGTTCTATTTCTTGGTGCTCGATTTTTAGATTTTACTTCCATATTTATTTCATTAAATCATCAAGCGAAACATCAAGAGCGTCCGCAATTTTTTTAACAGTAATCAATGGTAGGATTTGGCGTTGCCCCTGCTTCTATTTTGGCAATGGTATGAAAAGCAAGGTTTGCCCTTTTTGATAGGACATCTTGAGAAATACCGAGCTTGTTTCGGTATTTCTTTATATTCTCGCCGATTGTGGCGCCTTGCTTTGACATAGTTCGTATAGTTATACTATGATAATAGTTAGTATGGATACGCAGATTTTCACTATCACAATTTAGTATATGCAATTTTTAAGATTAAATCAATTCAATGTGCTGGACACCTGGATCCTGTACACTTTTCCTTTAACTAAATTGGAACATTTTCACCTCCCCCCTCTTCTCCTCTCTGTATTTGGGGTCAGACCCTCCGCCAGCTGGCGGAGGGTCTGACCCCTATGACTTTTTCAAAAGCCGGCGAATATGTCATATAAGTACCACTTCGGAAGTGGTACTTGTACACACCACCCTTCCGCCGCTTTTCCGAATTTCCGCACTACTAGTGCCCTCAGCAGGAATCGAACCCGCATCTCTCGCTTAGGACGCGACTGCTCTATCCATTGAGCTATGAGGGCAAAACCTTTTAACATATATGGCCCCAGTTGCTACTGTAAAGCACTGTCTCAACCAAAAGAGGATACTCTATAAGCTCCCCCTTATTAAACCACAGCTTAATTTCCTCCTTTGCCTCCCTCACGGACCCGGAAGCGTGCACTATGTTACGAATAGGCTCATCTAAACTATCCGCAAGCTCGTAAGATTCAATAGTAAAATCGCCCCTTATTGTGCCTACATCGGCCGTTAGGGGATTGGTGGCGCCAATAACCTTTCTGGCAACCGTTACCGCGTTCGCCCCCTGCCAAACCATAACCAAAATAGGTTTTCCGGCATATCCTTTAATAAGGCGCTCTCTTGTTCTTTTGCCAAGGTCAATAGGATTTAAACCCTTTATATCTTGACCCCTCGCTTTCATATTATCCATAATTTTTTCGCCGTTACTCTTATACCACCAATCCTCATCTGGATATTGAGCCGAGATTTTTTCCCCCGTCATAGCACACAATTTGCAGGCAACAAGCTTTAAACCCCGTTGTTCAAACCTTTTTATAACCTCTCCAACAAGATGCCTTTGTATACCATCCGGCTTTACCGCTACTACCGTTTTTTCATTTTGCATTAAAAACACCTCCTTCAGTGGACCGGAAGGGATTTGAACCCTCAACCCCCTCAATGCCATTGAGGTACGCTACCATTGCGCCACCGGCCCGTGCATTTTTAAGATTATACCCCATTTTTCAATTTAAGACTACTTCATCTCATACTTCCCATCTGCACGAACCTTTACCACAATATCCCCATCTTTGTCCGTCCTAAAAACTTTAACCCCCGCAGAATCCGCAGTACCTAAAACCTGCGAAGAAGGGTGCCCAAAAGAATTTTTTCCAACCGAGATAGCTAAAACCTCTGGTTTAGCCTTTAACAAAAGGCTTTCTAAATCGGCATCGTAAGAACCATGATGCGGAGATTTAAGAAAATCTATGTCATTAGTTACCACATCAGCTAAAATTCCGCTTTCCGCATCGCCAGAAAAAACCGCCTTAAAACCCGCGTATTCCATCAAAACCACTATGGACAAATTATTTATATCTGACGCCGAAAAACCCTTCGGCGGCCAAAGAATATAAAAATTAACTCCGTCTAAAGAAAATTTATCTCCGCTAAAACCCTGCGTAATTCGCAAATCTTCATCAGGGACATTTTCCAACTGACCGATGTCGTTTATTATAAACAGGGGAGCGGCGCACATTTTCAGTACCGAGTTTAGTCCCGTAATGTGGTCGCTATGCGAATGTGTTGCCAGCAAAACATCCATTTTGCAATTAAAAAATGGAAAATCTTTCGGCAGTTTCTCTACTATATCCCCTCTTGGACCTCCGTCTATAAGAATTTTTCTACTATTCGGCGTTTTAATTAAAATTGCATCGCCCTGACCCACATCCAAGACCTTGATTTCTAAATATTTCTCCTCTGAAAAATTTCCCTTAAAATAGCCTACAGCAAAAGGCGCTAGAAAAAAACTTACCAACAAAATTCTTATTAAAATGTAACTTCTTTTTTCTTTGTCAACCACAATAGGACAAGTGCCAATAGCAGGTAATACCCCACCATAAAGGCATTGTTCACCTTAAACTCAATCTGCGAGAAACTCAATTTAGCAAACAAGTCAACAACCTGCGAAAAGTATGCCAAAGGAATTTTTATTGCCCAGCTAACCACTGCCAACAAAAAAGACCCGTTTATAAATATAAGAATAGAGGCTATTGCGATATACAAAAAACCCATTACGGTAACCAAAGGAACAACCCACAATATAAGTACATTAACCAGAGGGCTTATTAAACTCACCCTCCCAAAGCTGTAGGAAATAATGGGCCAAACTAGAATTTGCGCGCATAAAGTGGCAATAAAATCCTCCTCCAAACCATAAAACTTAAAAGGCAGATAAGTTTTAAGTATTGGCGAAAACGCTATTAAACCAAAAGTTGCAAGAAAGCTCAAAATAAAACTTAAATCATACACAATAAGCGGATTTATAAAAACCATTACCGCCCCCGCTAAAAAAAGTATTGCCAAAACATTTTTCTCTCTCCCTCTATACTTTCCATACAGCATAATCAAACCCATTATGCCCGCTCTAATAACCGGAGGCTCAAAACCCACAAGACACACAAAGGACAAAACCCCCAAAAAAGAGATCGCAAGCGACACCCTTCTTCCAAAAAACAATAAAAGCGGGAAAAGGGCGGAAATTACTAAAGATACATTAAACCCCGACACCACCACTACATGAATAACTCCCGTTTTTATCAAAGCCTCGCTAAAATTTTGAGGCAGGTTTTTTATGCCCAAAGTCATCCCCGCTAAAAGCTCCGCATAAGGAGAAGGCAGATTTTTAGCATACAACTCATTTATTCTATTTCTTACATTTAGGAATAACCGCATAATTACCGCAGATTTTGTCGTCCCTATTTTCTCTAAAGAAATTGCTTTTCGGTATAAAAGGCTGCAGGTTTGCTTGTCGCAGCGAGCGGGGGCAAAATTTATTTTTAATATATCCCCTGCCCTAAAAACTTCTTTTGAATAGGAAAAGGCTCTAAAATACCCAAAATCCAAAACTTGGTAAGAGTTGTTGTAAAAATCGGGGTCTTTTTTTAGGGACAAAACTGCGTCGCTGGAGGAAAGGAGGATGCTTTTGTAAGTAAGCGCAGATTTGAAGCGAAGAACAAAGAGCTCTAACAAAATTAAAACTACTATTAGCAAGGGAAAAGATAGTTTCATATGAAATTCCTAACCTAATTTATACACATTGGCTAAGAAAACTCAAGGGTCTTCAGCCCTCGAGATGAATTAGCCTTGTGTTTCAATATACTTCTTAATAGTTTCCCTATTAGCATTGCCAATAGAACAAAAAACAAGACTTTCAACATAAGTTATCAGATAAGGTTTGTAGAGAAAACAAGCTGATTGCTATTGAAGATTTAAATATAAAAGGAATAGTAAAAAATCATTGTTTAGCAAAATCAATATCTAATCAAAGTTGGTATTCTTTCATAACAAAACTTGAATATAAGTCTAAAAGATATGGTGGTAGAGTTGAGAAAACCAATCGTTTCTACCCCAGTTCAAAGACTTGTTCAAGTTGTGGCTATATCAATCAAAATTTAACATTAAAAGATAGAGAATGGAATTGCCCGCAATGTAAAATAAAGCTAGACAGAGATGTTTGCGCAAGTCAAAATATTCTCGCACAAGTTCAAAGAGAGTTAAATTTAAAAGGCTGTTGGAATGCCAGTCTAAAGCCTGTGGAGCCGTCATCAATAGATGAAGCTGTGAAACAGGAAGCTATCGGGTCTTTAGCCCGATAGTAGTTCACTGTATTGTAATCTCCCCCTTAATCTTCTCAAAAGTGCTTTTGGGAATAATGTTTTTTTCATAAAGCTCCTCTATTTTGCTATAAGGACGTCCACCTACAATATTCTTGGCATAAGCGGAACCGATACCCATCAGTTTATCAGCAAGCTCGCCCTCGGAAGCGGTGTTTATATTGACGCCCTTTGACACAACTACCCCACTTCCGAAGTGGGGTAGTTGAGACAAATCACCCGCAAAGGGTATGTAAAGTTTGGCGCCATCCTGCAAGACTTGCGCCAAATTTACATTCTTAGACAGGAACTCCTTGTTCACATCATCGGGCAAAACATCTCCCGCAGATTTTAAGGCATCTGAAACGCGCGCGCCTTGAGGAAGTTTATAAACCCCGGGGTTTTTAACCGCCCCAGAAACATCTATCACTATTTCTGAGGAAACCCCACTAACAACCCCACCGCAATCCTCCGCTTTGGTAAAAATAACCGGCTCGCATTTTTTGGGAGAATAAAATATCAAAAGGCCTAAAACCCCAGCTAAAACACCTAATATAAAAAACAGATAATTTTTAGAAAACAAAACGGCTAAAAACTAAACTACAAAATTGATGGTTTTACCGGTAACAAATATAACTTTCTTTATCTCTCTACCGCGCAATATGTTATTTACTTTCTCTACTTCCCTCGCTCTTTTTTCCACCACTCCCCTATCCCCCGCATCCGCGGGGGATACCTCAACAACCCCCTTGAACTTGCCATTTATCTGCACAGAAATTGTTACTTTGTCACTTTTAATAAGCACTGGGTTGTATTTTGGCCAAGGCTGTGTGTGAACGGAGCCTTTACCACCCATAATATGCCAGAGCTCCTCTGTAACAAATGGGGCGAAAGGGGCAAGTAGTCTGACAAATACTGAAAAACCGCCCCGCCCAGCCTCGTTTATATATTCCATCAAGGAAGATATTGCCGTGTGAAACTTAAGCTCTTTTATATCCCTCGTTACCTTGTTAATAGTCTTCTGCAGGAGAGCAGAATTTTTTAAGGGGGGTCTGCCAGCGGAAATGCCCAAAGCCCACACCCTGTCTAAAAACCTTTTAACGCCAATAAGGGACGCCGTGTTCCAAGCGTATGTTCCTTCAATGGGTCCCAAGAATAGCTCATACATTCTAACGGTGTCCGCCCCAAATTTTTCAACCAATTCGTTGGGGTTGACTACATTGCCAAAACTTTTGCTCATCTTCCTGCCATCCTCCCCTAAAATCATTCCCCTATTTATGCGAAGCGCGTAAGGCTCCTCGGAACTAACCACACCAATATCGTATAAAAATTTGTGGATAAAACGAGAATACAGCAAATGCAAAGTGGTGTGTTCCGGCCCTCCTAAATACAAATCAACAGGCATATAATATTTTTCTAAATTTTTAGACACCAAAAAATCCCTGTTATCCGGATCCAAATATCTTAAAAAATACCAATTGCTGCCCGCCCAATTCGGCATGGTATCCGTTTCCCTTTTTGCGGAAGAACCGCACCGGGGACAAGTTGTATTTACCCATTCCCCCGCTTTAGCAAGCGGAGACGACCCATCGCCAGCGGGCTTATAATCCTTAACAACGGGAAGTTCCAAAGGCAGAGACTTTTCATCCAAAGGAACCCACCCATCCCCTTTGCTTTTAGCGCAATTTTCGCAATAAACCATAGGAATAGGCTCCCCCCAATACCTCTGCCTTGAAAAAACCCAGTCGTGAATCTTAAAATTTACCGCATATTTCCCGCAACCTCTTTTCTCCAACCACTTGCATATTGCAAAGATAGCCTCTTTGGACGACATCCCGCTAAACTCTCCAGAATTAACTAAAACCCCATACCCTTCAAAGACCGCGTCTTTTATATTGGAATTTTCAAAAACAGGAACTACGACCTGCTTTGTCAGTAAATTGTACTTCTTGGCAAAAGCGAAATCTCTCGCATCGTGAGCAGGAACTGCCATTATCGCCCCAGTACCGTAATCAACAGAAACATAATCTGCCGTCCAAACAGGAATTTTTTCTCCATTAACAGGGTTGATTGCGTAGGACCCAAGAAAAACTCCCGTTTTGTCTTTTTCATTCAAAATCCCCCCTCTTTCGGCTTTGGCAAGAGATTGTTTGATATACTCCGCAACCTCATCTGCGCAGTCTTTGGCAGTTAGCTTCCCTATTTGGGGGTGTTTAGGAGAAAGAACAACCGCGGCCGCTCCAAAAATAGTGTCGGGTCTCGTAGTAAACACCTCTATGTTTTTTGAATTTTGAATTTTGAATTTTATCATTGCCCCCTCACTCTTCCCTATCCAGTTTTTCTGCATATCCTTTATGTGTTTTGGCCAGTCCAGCTTATCCAAATCGTCCGCCAGACATTGCGCATAGTTGGTGATTTTTAATAACCACTGCTCCATATCTCTTTGCTCAACTTTATTTCCACAACGTTCATGAGTTCCATTAGGTGTTACCTCTTCGTTTGCCAACCCTGTTTTGCAGGAAGGGCACCAGTTTATTGGCATTCTTGCTTTATAAGCTAACCCCTTCTTGAACATCTGCAAAAATATCCATTGAGTCCACTTATAATAGGCGCTGTCCGCAGTGTTTATTTCTCTGCCCCAATCAAAGGACAAACCTAACGCATCCATTTGCCCTCTAAAACTCTTTATATTTTCCGAAACTGTTTTCTGCGGAGACCGTCCTGTTTTCACAGCGTAATTCTCCGCGGGCAATCCAAAGGAATCCCATCCTATTGGAAACAAAACATTTTCTCCTCTCATTCTGTAAAAACGCGCCAAAACATCCCCCGCCGTATAGCCCCAAGAATGACCTACATGAAGTCCCGCGCCAGAGGGGTACGGAAACTCTGTTAAGATGTATTTTTTAGGTTTTTTAGAGAAATCATTAGCCTTAGAAGTGTCTTCCTTAGCCCAGATTCTCTGCCATTTGGGTTCAATTATATGAGGGTTGTAGGACACCGCATCTTTCTGCATATACTTAATATAATACAGAACTGTCAAAAGTAAAGGATTTGCATCTCTACTTTTGACATCTAACCTTCACTTTTGATTTTTAACTTTTGACTTTTGAACTGATATATTGCCAAACATTGTTGCTAACACATTTTGCAAAGGAAGACGCTCCAAAAGAAAAGTTTTGCAAAAATACCACTTGACAAAGAATTTTAAGGGCGGTAAAGTTTAACTAAACCTATGGAAAAAAATAACCTGCTCAACCTAATAGACGCCACACAAGAGTCCTTAACTTACGCCATTCCTGTTTTTGCAATTTTATTCTTCCTGCCGGTAACCAGCAACTTCTTTGAATTTAATAAAATTATTTTCGCGTTAGCGGCAAGTTCCCTAGCGCTACTTATATGGGCAGTTAAGGCAGTTAACACTCAAAAGCTGATTCTAGTAAAATCTCCATTAGACATAGGTTTTGGGCTTCTTATTATTTCTTCAATCCTATCCACAATATTCTCTATCAGCAAGTTTTCCTCTTTATTTGGACAATATGGAACTTTTTTCCCCAACATTTTCATAGCCGTTCTTTTGTTTTCTCTATACTATGCTCTAACTTCTAATATAAAATCTGAAAAAGTTATAAAAAATACTGTTAAAAGTTTTGTTATAGCGGCTTCTTTAGCGGCGCTTATAGGGCTTTTGTCCTACTTCAACCTAACAGAAAAATTGCTGCCTTTTGAATGGGCGCAGGGAGGTGGATTTAATACCTTAGGCTCCCCTTTCACACTAGGAATAATATCCGGAATTGCTTTTGGCATATCTTTAAGCCTTATCACAAAATCGGCAGAGGAAAAAAATACTTTGGAAGTGGCGCTTTACACATTAACAGCGCTAATTACAGGGTTTTTCATATTAGCAGCAAACAACATACCCACTTGGGTTGCCGCGGGAGTAGCGTCTTCCTTTGTAGCGCTTAATATATATTTCAACCACAGCGACAAAATTAGCAAATCTACCCTTGCCAAGACCGCAGGATTATCCCTTGCGGCAACATTAGGGCTTTTCGCCGCGATAACCTACATCCCCAGCCTTACTTCCGGCCTAGGAATAAATTACACAAGAACCACAGAAATAACTTTGGATTACAAAACCTCATGGCAAATAGCCACCAGCGCCTTAAGGGACTACCCTTTCTTCGGATCGGGAGTTGCGACTTACACTACAGATTTTACTATCTACAAACCCCTATCATTTAACAGCTCCCCTTTTTGGAATTTAAGATTTGGCAAACCCAGCGGGGAGTTTTTTAGGATTTTCTCCGAGCAGGGTTTGCTTGGGCTCGGCGCTTTAATTATACTGGTCTTAGCTGTTATTAAATTTTCTCTGCAGTCTGTAAAGGCAAAAAATGATTTTATGACAATTGGCCTGTCAGCCGCCTCGTTTGGCCTGCTGGCGGGAATGGTTTTCTACAGCGCTAATACAACTTTAGCTTTTATAACTGTAATAATTCTCGCTCTTTTGGTAAGTTACCAAAAAGATGTTAGAGAAGCATCCGTAGAGGAGGTAGTATTTAGCGTATCCGCTATAAGCGAAAGGTTAAGCCTTCATTTAGGCGCCGCGAAAAAAGAAATTTTAACATATGTGTTTATGGGAATTGCCCTTCTTATAACCATCCCTACTCTATTTATATCCGTTAAAGGGTACGCGGCGGAAATTTATAGAAAAAGCGCTCTTGTTTCAGCCTCCCAAGGAAATATAGGGGACGCCTACAACATTTATAATAAAGCTATTCTAAATAATCCTTTTTACGACACTTACCGCCGAGATGCCGCCAATATTGATATAGCTTTGATTGCGCTTATTGCCCAAAAGGGTGACAAGATAACCGAGCAGGATAAATCGGATATGCAGCAACTCGTAAATCAAGCCGTGAGAGAGGTAAGGTTGACTACCGAAAAAATAAATCCCCTTTCCGCCGCAAACTGGGAGCACCGCGCTTGGGTGTTTAACCAACTCACCGCTTTAGACAAAACTGCGGCGCAGGCTTCTATGGACGCGGCGCAAAGAGCTATTCAGCTTGACCCCCTAAACCCGATTTTAAGGGTGGGTACGGGCAATGTTGTAGGTGTGGGTTCTATTTACTACTCTGCCGGAGATTTTCAGAGAGCCGCTGTATCTTTTGCAGAGGCCATTCAGCTAAAATCCGACTTTGCCAACGCATACTACAACCTATCTTTATCTCAAGCGCAGTTAAAGAACTGGGAAGCTTCGGCTACAAATATGGAAATAGTTTTGAGGCTTTTGCCGCGAGATTCTGAAGATTTCAAAATCGCCAGCGAAAACTTAAAAATACTTCAGGAGCAAGCCGAAAAAGCCCGCGAGGAATTGGCAAAACAGCAAGCCGCACAGGAAGCCCAACAGGAACAAATTAAAAAGGAGCCAACCCCGCCACAACAGCCTGTTGTAAACGAAACTCCTGCGGAAAATGCGCCGATACAAACAGAGCCCGTAACACAACCCGCGCAACAATAGCTTCGGATAAAACTTTTAATCTGTTATAATTATAGGTGTTTAACTAGACTTATACCCTATGTTAAAACCGAAATTTTGCAAAAATTCAAATTCCCAGCTAGCCTTTTCCCAGCTTAGAATAAAATCCGCCTTTGGAAAAAAAGTTAGGGGGTATATTGTTTTTATAGCGGATTTTTTCGCAGCGCTGTTGCGGTATTTTATATACAGAACCTTATACATTTTGAAATTTGCGGCTTCTTTACTTAAAGAGAGTGTATTTTTGGTTTCTAATATTAAGAATTTTTTTGTAGGGAGATTAATCTGGTCCCGTGGAAAGCTTGGCAGACCTATTGCTAACTTGCTGGTAATTGCGCTTGCCCTATCAGTGTTTTTAACGGGAGGTGTTTTTCAAAGTAAATTTGTTTCTGCAGAGAATGTGGAAGCAGAGTTTATATCCGGTTCAAATGACATAATTCCAGAGCCAGTTCTTGCCAGAACGGAAACTCCCCCGGATAGGATGCGGGAGGATTATATTGAGTATTTCGCGCAAAGCGGAGAGAATTTAAGCAGTATAGGTCAAAAATTCGGGGTTACAGTGGAATCTATCCGTTATGCTAACGAGCTCGTTTCTCTCGATTATTTAAAAATAGGGCAAAGGCTGTTAATTCCACCGGTATCGGGAGTTATCCACACGGTTAAATCGGGCGACAGTATAAGTTCTCTGGCTGAAAAATATGCCGTTTCAACACAGGTCATTGTGGATTTTAACTATTTAGATGGCCCTCCTTTCAATTTAAGTGTGAGTCAAAAGATTATAATTCCGGGAGCTAAAATACCGCCCCCTGCGCCAGCGCCCACTTATGGACCCGATTCCTATGGTTATGTGCCGTATGCCCAAGTTGGAGTGAAAGGTACGGGGCAATTTATATGGCCTGCGAGATATAGGGTTATAACGCAGTATTTTAGCTGGTATCATCCTGCTATAGATATAGCAAAATATCCGAGTCCAATATACGCGGCAGATGCGGGTACGGTTATTAGGGCAGGCTGGTGGGCAAATGGTTACGGCTTTGCGGTGCAGATTGACCATGGCAACGGTTATGTAACAACTTATGCCCATATGTCTGTTATAGAAGTGTCAGTGGGGGAAGAAGTGGATAGGGGGGATATTTTAGGCCAGATGGGGTCAACAGGTAGAAGCACGGGACCGCATGTCCATTTTACCGTACAATTTAACGGTCGTTTCCTAGATCCCCTATCCGTCCTATAGAAGAGGGAGTGTCCCTTTTAAGGGGGCTCCTTTCTTAGGGAGCATCCTTTGCATTGTTGAAAACCATTTTTCTGTTTGGCAGGGTGTCAAAAGTAAAGGTTGGAACGGGGGAAGGTTTTTCCTTCTTTTCAAATTGCTCTTTTTCTTTTTGCTTTGCCGTCTCTCCCACGATTTTTTCTTTAAGCTCCGCAAGCCCCTCGCCTGTTTCGGCGGAGACAAAAATAACATTTCTGAAGACTTTCTCGTATGCTTTCATGCTTTTTTCCAAATCTATTTTGTTAATTGCAATAATTTCCGGTTTCTCAATAAGCGCTATATTCCAGTTATACAGCTCTTCGCGGATGGTTTTGTAAGCTTGGGTTTTGGTTATGGATTTAACGTTCAGAGATATTTGTTCTATAGAGATAATATGTACAAGCAGTTTTGTTCGCTCTATGTGTTTTAAGAATTTGTAGCCGAGTCCCCGCCCTTTATGCGCCCCTTCTATAATGCCCGGAACATCCGCCATCACTACATTTTCCATTACCCCTAAATTTGGCTCCAAAGTTGTAAAGGGGTAACTGCCAACTGTGGCTTTGGTAGTTTTGGTTAGAGCATTTAGTATGGAGGATTTTCCGGCATTTGGAAGGCCAATCAGCCCCACATCCGCAATAAGTTTCAATTCCAGCGTGAAAGTTGCCCTTTGTCCTGACTTCCCCCTTTCTGCGTAGTAGATATATTTTTCTTTGCTAAATTTTTTCCCTGTATATGATATTAGTGTAGGGGGAAGGTTAAGTTGGAATCTGGAATTTGTCCGCCAGCCGGCGGATTGGGATTTAGCGACATGCGCATTCCCCCGTCCTCCCGCGCCGCCTTTCGCCGCAAGAAAGGTTTCTTTTGGGCTGTCCAAATCCGCAATAACTTGTCCTTTATCGTTTAGTACGGTTGTTCCGACAGGAACTTGTATAAATAAATCTTCTGCGCATTTTCCTGTTCTGTCGTTAGAGCCACCCGCGCCTCCATTTGGCGCTTCAAATATTTTTCTGCTAACAAAATCTTTCAAAGTAGCTACATTACTGTTAGCAACTAAATACACATCTCCGCCAGAACCCCCACTGCCGCCAGTTGGCGGTCCTTTAGGTTTAAATTTCGCCCGTCCAAAAGTTATTAGCCCGTCTCCGCCGTTTCCGCCACAAACGGTTATTTCCGCTGTATCTACCATTTTATAATTATAGCAGATTGGTGAAATTTACATTACTTCGTTTCGTGGAGAGTTTCTAGAAAATCTTTATTGGACTTGGTTTTAGAAAGCCTTGCCAATATTAAGGAGGTAACATCTTTATCGCTTAAAAGGTCCACCATTCTGCGCAGTTTAACCACCTGCTCAAGCTCTTTTTTGGAAAATAAAAGCTCCTCATGCCTCGTACCGCTCTTTTTAATATCAATAGAAGGATATACTCTGCGCTCCGCAAGCTCGCGGCTTAAATGCAACTCCATATTTCCCGTGCCCTTAAACTCCTCATAAATCACATCATCCATACGCGATCCCGTTTCCACCAAAGCGGTAGCAATAATGGTTAAAGAACCCACTTCTTCAAAATTTCTAGCCGCGCCGAAAAAATGCTTTGGCGGATACAAAGACACCGGGTCAAGCCCCCCGGACAATGTTCTCCCCGAAGGGGGCACCACTAAATTATACGCCCGCGCAAGCCTTGTTATGGAATCAAGCAAAATTAAAACATCTTTGCCCGACTCCGCAAGCCTTTTTGACTTTTCCAAGCACATCTCCGCCGCCCTAGTCTGCTGTTCGGCAGACTCATCAAAGTTTGAAGCTATGACCTCCCCTCTTACGCTTCTTCGTATATCCGTAACCTCTTCAGGCCTCTCCCCTATCAACGCCACCATTAAAACAACTTCAGGATAATTCTTTGCTACGCCGTCGGCAATTTCTTTTAAAAGCCAAGTTTTTCCAGCTTTTGGAGGCGCCACAATCATACCCCTCTGCCCTTTGCCAATAGGCGCAATCAAATCTATTAGCCTTGTGCTAACGACATCGGAGGCGGTTTCCATTCTCAGCCAGAAATTCGGAAAAACCGGAGTGAGTTTTTCAAAAAGGGGTCTGCTCCTTGCTTTTTCGGGGTCCTGCCCGCATACTTTTTCAACCTTAAGAAGGCTTAAATACCGCTCTGTCTCTTTTGGAGGCCGCGCTAAACCTTCTATTTCATCACCCATACGCAAATCAAACCTTCTAATTTGCGACTGGCTCACATATACATCCTTAGGAAGACCAAACTCAGATTTTGAGTCTACCTCCGCGCTTTGTCTTAAAACGCCATAGTCAGGAAGTATTTCTAAAACGCCTTTTACGGTGATGTTGTTTTTTGTATCTTCAAATTCCATAAGAAAGATAATGGGAGAAAATCAGGTGAACTACCACTAAGCTAAAGACCTGGTGGCTTCATGGGTCATAGACTTGTCTAGTGACAACGCCTTACCATGTTTTTGTTTAACGTCCGATTGCGTCCCAAAACCAGACAATATTATTTTAACACACTGGCTAATTCATCTCAACCGCTAAAGACAGTTGAGTTTTCTTAGCCCAAACAAATAAAAGCTCTAACTATTTAAAGTTAATATAACTATTCAATACTGTCAATAGTTAATAATTCAAATAAGGGGAGAAAAGCACTGCCCCCACTTTCCTCCCCATATTTGAAGTCAACCTAGGTTGGGCAACCTAGTTGAGCAACCTAGTTGCTTAACCCCAGTTAAAGACCTTGAGCGCCTGCCCGTCGCTCAAGGCCTATAACTAGGGCTGAGAATTAAATAAACTTCTTTAAGCCTATACCCAAAAGGAATAACCCCAGAGACATTACGGCAAACGAGATTTCTTTTCCGGTAATAATGTTTCTGCCGCCCGTAACCGGCAACTCTTTTACCCCAAGCACCTTTGTAAACGCCTCTATACAAACAACCGCGGTGTCTTCATCGGCAATTTTGTTAGACTCTTTAACCCTAGCCTCGTTAACTACGCAAATATCGTTATCCGGAAGGTCGCCCCCGTCCACAACCTCCGCTTTAAATGTTTCGCTCCACTCTTTGCCTGGCGCAAGGTTTCGTATTGTCCACTCGGTATCCTCTTTAGTTTTTAGGTACTTAGGAAGGTCGTCTTCCACCGTAAGTTTTTCAAAATTAGTGTCGCCTTCGTTCTTTACGGTAATTCTAAAATATACGGTCTCCCCCGCCCCTGCATCCTTTATCCTGTTTTTGAACTCTCCGCTCTCTTTGAAAGAAACATCTTTTTCCAAAGACAATTTTTCTATTTTTGTTTCAATACAGGTCTCCCCACCCCCATAATTAGGCGCGCAAACAACAGAAGCAAAAGACTTCTTATTAAAAGCCACAAACAAGAATAAAATTATTAAAATGAATTTCCACAAAGCAATCAACTTCATACAAGGCTTATTATACCAACAGAAAAGCTATTTGTCAAGCCTATGGGGTGAGGGGTTTGGTAAGGGATAGCGGCTTTATCCACAGACCGCTTAATGGACATTATAAGCCACGACGGTTTGATTTTGAGGGGCGGGGCGAGAAAAAAGGCGACGAGAAAGGAGTCTCCTTGTGCAGGGAGACTCCTTAGTTAACTTAGTTAGGCCCCAGTGGGCAACTTATTCCCTTTTAATTAAAGCGGCCGCTACATACGCAAATAAAACCGCAAAGCCCACGAATTCCAAAACCTGCGGCCAGTAAAATACATATAATGTTTTAACACAACTCCCCTCTTCCCCGCATATTAAATCCCAACCGTTTGCCCAGCCGTTAACAATTTTATGCCCTTTTAATAACCCCTTCCTATCCCAATCAAGAAGAACCCACCCTTTATCAAAAGATTGCCCAAATACAAGAGTGCTTTTCCCGCTTGAAAGTTTAACCGCTATCTTATAAAGCGAAGGATTATACCTCGCAGAATTCTTGATTACAGAAGCGGCGGGTTCTAATTTATCCCCTACTCTTGTCTCAAAGAAACTTTTAACAAAAAGCGAGGGGTAATAATAGACAAGAATGTTATCCAATTTATTTACTGTTCCCGCATCTCCTATAGAAGCGCTATCCAAGTGAAAGATGAATCCCAAATCCCGAAGATCGGAACTCGTCGCCGGAAGAACTAGATAATTCTCCCCATTTTTGGCTTTTTGTACAATGTCGCATCGTTTAGATAGGCTGTTTGAAATGCAAAACGAAAGCGGAAGCCCTTTTAAATTAGTGGCGTTCGCCACAAAAACATACCCAATGGCTTGCGGCAAATTCAAAAGTTCAAAATCTTCGCAATTCACAGCGTTTTTTGAGTAGTAAATTAACGCCCCTTCCGTAATTTGCTTGTCCACAAAAAGTTTATTAAAGCGGTCGCAGTTTCTTGCATATTGGGAGTGCAAATTAGACATAGCGTTTATATTATAAACAAAATAGTCTCTGCCAAACTTTATGCTTTTTATATCCAAATTCTCCTCTTCCCCATAACTAGAAACTAAAAATTCAAAAGGTTTAATCGTCTCCGAAAAAACGAGCGGATAGAAATTTAACTGTATATCTTTATACCAAATAGTCTTTTCAGCATCGTACGCGTCCAACGCAAATGCCAAAAACACTTCGCCAGTGTACCTGCTTTTTGAATACTCCACAAAATCGGTATAAGAATTCCAGCTTAAACTGCTTCTTGGTCTGTTGCCAAATTTATTGTTCAGACATTTCCCGGAAGAATTGGTTAAAAAACAATACTCGGGAAGTTCCTCCGCGTAAGACCTGTAATCATAGGAAACAGAGACCAAATTGTACTCGTCGCTTTTTACCATAGTCTCTTTGAGCAAAAAACAAGGAGCGGAATACTTCCCAGACAATTTAATCGCCCCGTCTTCTAAACTGGCCAAAACTTGGGAATTGTCCTTAAAATCAGCGCAGGAGTAAACAATGTCTATAAAATACTTCGGGTCAAACTTTTTTACATAATCCGCATTTCCATTATATAAGTTAAGGACAGTGTCCGTCCTTGCAGGCATAAGAACGCGGCCATACGATTTATAAATGTTAGCTATATTATCCAAATGAATAAATTGCGAGGAGTTTACGGCCAAAATCAGATTGTCCATAGCGCTAATGTTTGCTATTTTGCCTAAAGATACCTCTTGGTCGGGTAATGAAGGAATTTTATATGCAATTTTTATATCAAGACTGGCGTTTTCTAGTTTAGCAAAAACTTCCGCAAGAACCGTATTCTCGGCTTCAAAATATTTTGTGAGAATATCCTTTTTACTAATCTTCAGCGGAGCGGAAAAATTTACACTATACCCTTCCCCGCCGTTTTGGACAATGCCTGCATTAATTTCAGACACATCCCCGCGAATAACATTATAATCAGAGGTTATGCCAGGAAAATATAAGAAATTCTGCGGAAAATAATTTAAGATAACTTTATATACTTTTATACCGCCAAACTCCTTTGCCAATACAACTTTAGGGTTACTCTCCAAAAGAGCCTGTAATTCAGAAATGTACAAAGATTCCAAAACCCCTTCTGGCTGGATAACATTTGTGTCCAATAAGACCCAATTTATCTGATACTTGTTTAGGACATCATAAAAAATTTGCTCGTTTTTGGAGTATAGCGCGTAGCTTACATCTTTGTAGTAATTTTCATTTTGAACATTCCATACATCAAACGCTCTATCTAAAATGGGTTGTTCTATGCCATACCACAAAAATCCACTTCCGCGATACCCCCACTTATAATAATTCCAACCCCAAAAAGTGTATTGCGGAAAATTAGCTATCCTCTCAGTTTTTGGAATGGTCTTAAAGAAATCAAAAAGCTCAAAGTATTCGCTAGGTATGTTAGCTTTCAAATTAGGGTAAATCAGATTGCCCCTAAACACGGGAAACATCCAAATAACTAATAATACGGATATAACAGACACCACAATTGGGGTTAAACCCTTTCTTAAACGCAAATGGGACATTACAAAATCAACTCCAAAAGCAAAAAATACGCTAAAGGACAAAGTTGCCGGAACTACCCATTTAGTAAAAGGAAATCTGAAAACTTCCGCAAACAAAGGACTAGCCTGTCTAATAAAGCGATATAAAAACCCTAACGGGGGGTTTTCGTTTAGAAGAAAAAATAATGAAATTAAAAAAATTCCCGCGAACCCTGCCAAAGGAGTGTTTACCTTGTACTTTTTAGATATAAGACGAACAATGGCAACCGCAAATCCCAAAAAAACCATAGCAGACAAAATATACCCAATAATTAAAACTGGGGTTTGTTGAATATGGGTAATCCATGGACGCATCATATAATCAAACTTTCCCTGCTCAAGCTGCAAATCCACATTCCCAAACCAAAATCCTTTTAAAATA
>Ga0210051_1001414_pt1 | contig 24117 bp, 17 predicted proteins | sample CryGey092014_all_FD_185464 | JGI IMG/M metagenome (GOLD analysis project Ga0210051, IMG submission 185464) | Groundwater microbial communities from aquifer - Crystal Geyser CG23_combo_of_CG06-09_8/20/14_all (SPAdes) (version 2) | ecosystem: Environmental > Aquatic > Deep subsurface > Groundwater...
TAGAGCAAGAGTCAAGGCCATTTTTGATTGAGAACATTGGCAATTATCAGCGCGAGATGATTTATTTGGGCGGCGGGCGGATTTACGAAATGCAGAAAATTATTTTAAAACTTTATGGCGCCGAGCCGATGCCGAACCGCAAAGACTTGGGCGTGCGCCTGCCTGCGCCGCGCCGTCTGGACACAATCTATTTTGTATATGCTATACAGTGCGATGATGACAGCGTTTATATCGGCCAAACAAGCGATTTATTAAGGAGATGGGAAGAACATTGTGAAGGAAAAGCTCGTTGGACAGCCGCGCATAAACCAGTTGAAGTTATTTACCATGAAGAGTTCAATACGCGAGAGGAGGCTGAAGATAGGGAAAAGTGGTTAAAAACTGGATTTGGTAGAAAGTGGATTAAACGGGAGTTGAAGGCTGGTAGATTAAACAAATGGGATGAAAAAGCGGCGCGGCGCGCAGGTATGGATCATGATTTTGATGCGAGTAGACCTGCGCCGCAGGCAGGCAGGGAATTAGTTTATTGTGGTTATCCGGACCGGCCGGTAGCGGCGCATAAAGTTGAGGATTTGGCCATGGAAGCGCAAACGCTTGACGGCGCGGGCTATAAACGGCTGGTAATTTTAGCGTGGGATTATGAATATAATTATGACGAACTTTTGCAGACTCGCTTAAAGGCGGCGGGTAAAGATATTAAAACGGAAATTATCAGCCGACAGATTCCGCCGGATATTTATGAATATTTGAAAAAAGCGCGAAACGAGGAAGAAATTGAAAAATTGGCGGAAAAAATAAAGTTTTTTGAAAAGCCGTATTTAAAAGTTAAAAAGCCGGAAGTGAAAGGAAATATTGTGAGCGTCGGCATTGATAATTATGTGCTGTATGATTTCCCGCTCGGGTCAGGGAAAAAAGCCGACGAATCGCGAGAAGAATTGATTCATTTAGTCAAAGATAATTTCGCCATACTGATTGATTATTGGGCGATTGATTGGGATTATGACGGCATAGTTTTCAAAAGCCAATGGCAGGATTCCCGAGGCAACGGCCGCAAAGCGAAAATCGTGGCAACAAAAAAAGAGCATACTTATGAAAAAAATGGAAAACACAAAATTGCCATGCGCGTGGTAGATATTTTTGGCAACGATGCAACTGCGATAATTGATATAAAATTATAATTTTATGACAGAAGACCAAATAAAAGAAATAATAGTTCGTGCGCTCAAACTCTCTTCGGAAACATCAAATGTTGAGTTTAAGGATGCCCGCGGAGGATTCCCCAGAGATACATGGAAAACCCTTTCCTCTTTTTCGCACCGCCCCGGTGGCGGTTATATTGTGTTTGGTGTAATAGAAGACAAAAGTAGCGGTAAATCCCAATTTATTATAAAAGGAATGAGTAATGCGGCTTTGATCCAAGAGAAAATGGGTGATTTATGCAATACCAATATGAGCATAGTTATTCGTCCCGAGTATTTTTTCTTTGATATAGAAAATGTACCGGTGCTTGCGGCATATATTCCCGAATGTCCAGATCAGTTCAAGCCGTGTTATTATAGGCCGGTAGGTATGCCAAATGGCGCTTTTGTTCGTGACGGTAATACTGACAGGAAAATTACCGACGAAGAAATGCGTTGTTTTTTAGATAATGCAAAATTGTCAAAATTTGACATTTCAAGAGCTCCTGATATCACGCTTACTGACCTGTCAATGAAAAAAATTTACGAGTTACTCGTTCGTATGGGTCAGAGAACTATGAGAGATACGGTTTCTGAAGATATTGATTTTGAATTATTAAAGAATCTTGGTATTACCGACATTTTTGACGGCGGTAAATTTCCTACTATTGCCGGGTTTCTAATTTTTTCAAAAGAAAAGCCACAACTGAAAAGAGCTTTTAATAGATACAAAATTAGATGTGTAAAGTTTAAAGGTTCAAATGTGGCTTCAGAAATAATTGATAATGCTGATATAGATGGAACATTGGACGGTCAGATTGATGAAATGCAGAAATTTGTATTGAAAAATATTCGCAAAAGTGCTGAGATTGTTGGCACAAAAAGAGTAGAGCGTTATGAATATCCAGAAAAAGCAATCCGTGAAATTGTTGCAAATGCAGTCATACACCGCGATTACAAAATTACCGAAACTTACACGCAAGTGAATGTATTTGAAGATAGGATTGAAGTTTTTAATCCAGGGTGTTTGCCTCCGGGTGTTACTGTAGAAAATATCCGCGATGCGCAAGCAAGCCGTAACGAAACAATCGCGGCTCGTCTTAAGGAATTGGATTATCTTGAGGAATACGGCAGAGGAATAGATATCGTGTTTAACGAAATGACAAAGTGGGGTCTTTTGCCTCCGGTTTTCAAAAATACAACCAATAGCTTCAAGGTTATTTTAGCGGGACCTCCTTTGAGCAAACTTAATGAACGGCAATTTAAAATATGGGGGTATTTAGTAGAGAATAAAAAGATAACCGCAAAAGTTTGCGAACAGATTTTATCAGAAGTTCCGCGGCAGACAATTAACTATGACCTTGCAAAAATGCAGGATCTTGGTTTAATTCATTCTGTTGGACAATCAAGAAATACCTATTATGAAACCAACTTTTAATTTAGAAGCTAATTTCAGATGTTGTAAAATTCGCCGTAAATACAAGGGTTTTGGGCATATTAACAATTCAACTATATTAGAAGAAATTAGAAGAAAGCTAATATAGCCAAAAGGGTTTATTTTCAAGGGGGGTTGATAATAAAACCGACAAAGGCAGTTTGTCCTTTTAAATTGGGCAAATTTTGAATATCCTATTTTCATAAACCTTAATACTATGGTAAAAAAAGTAAAAAATATTATTTTGAACGAATTGCCGCTCGCCAAAGCGCTGGCAGGCGAAGCGCAAGCCTGGGCGGATCAAGGTTGGCAGGGCGTGACGCAAACGACTTATGAACTCTTGGCGTATTGGTTTAATCGCGGGGAAGAAGCTGATGAAAAATTTCATATTTGCCAGCAGCGCGCGATTGAAACGATTATTTATTGCCATGAAATTTTAGGAATTAAAACATTAAAAGAAGCGTTTGAACGATTCGCGCCGGAAATTTTAGCGCAAAGCGCGGCGCTTGCGGAAGAAGCGGACAATATTACTTTTCCAAAATATTGCCTTAAAATGGCTACCGGTACCGGTAAAACTTGGGTTTTGGCCGCGCTTTTGGTTTGGCAATATTTTAACGCGATAAATAACGAACGAGAAAAACAATATTCGGCTCACTTTGTGCTGGTCGCGCCCGGGCATGAAGTATTATATCGTTTATTAGATATGTTTTTAGGCAAGCATGACCCCAAAACCGGCAATCGCGACAAATCAAAAGCAGATTTCGCGCGAACGCTTTTTATGCCCGAGGGCGAGCGATTTCGCAATCGTTTTAATTTGAAAGTTTTAGAGCCGAGCGACATTCGGGCAAATTTTACTCCGCCAGACGAGCCGTTTGTGTATATTACCAATTGGCAACAATTTCGATTGAATGATTCCAGTAATCTTTGGGATCAACTTACCGGCGCCGACGTAGAAGAACAGCCCCGCGGCGAGATAATTGCCGATTTTCTTTCCGAGTATTCTGATTTGATTATTTTTAACGATGAAGCGCATCATGTGCATGGCTCAAAAACCGCCAAAGGCGAGGAATTGGTTTGGCGTAAATTTTTACAAGTACTTTTTGATCGGCTTACGGAAAAACATAAGGAAGAGAAAGGCCTGCCTGTGCCAGCACGGCAGACAGGCGTATTTATGCAAATAGATTTTTCCGCTACGCCTTTTTATGGAAGCGCCGAAAAAAAAGAGTATTTTCCGCACATCGTTTATGATTACGATTTAGTGCAAGCGATGAGAGCCATGCTTGTCAAGCAGATTTTTTTGGAAGAAAGGCAGTCTCTCGCCGGCGAAGCATTAAAAGCGCTTGATGTGCGAGCGGAAAGAACAGAAGCGGATGACGACCATCGCCGAGGGCAAGTGGTCGGACTTTCTAACGGCCAAAAATTATTGATTGATATTGGGCGAAAAAAACTTGAGCAGATAGCCAGTGAATTCAGAAATAAAGGTTTAGATAAAAAACCGGTTTTATTTGTGCTGGCAGAAAATACCGAAGTGGCTGATTTGGTCGCCGAACATATTGGCAATCTTACGGATGAGAGGGGTCAAAGTTATCAACGCCAGACGCTGGTTATTCATTCGGATAAAAAAGGCGAAATGAGCGATAAGGACTGGGAACAATATCGCCGACAGTTGGAAAGCTTAGATGAATCGGAAGAAATAAACCCAATTCGCGTGGTAGTGAGCGTTTTAATGCTTCGCGAGGGCTTTGATACGCAAAATGTTGCCGCGGTAGTTGTTTTGCGCAGCGCTGAAGCTGATTTGCTTTTAGAGCAAATAGTAGGCAGAGGAGTTCGTTTGATGTTCCCCGGATATAAATATCCCGAATTACAAGACATGAAGCGTGAAGCGCGGGAAGATGTAATGCATAATCACGCGCCAAAAAATTCGCTGGACTTTTTGTTTGTAGTAGAGCACCCGAAGTTCAGGGCATTTTATGAAGAATTACAGCAACAGGGTTATGCGATTGGCATCGGCGATTCATCGGCGACAGAAACAACCGGCGATCTTGTTCAAGCCGAAGCCACACCCGACAGAATCGAAAAATACGATCTTCTATGGCCAATACAGGTTTATGAGCAATCACCGAAATTTGATTTTTCCGCGATTGCGGTTTCCGGTTTGCCAAAGTATTCAATCCCCCTTGATATATTAAAAAAACAACTTTCCCATATTTCTATTGCGGAAACGCACGCGGAAACCGGCGGCAAGGTAAAAACCTGGAAACTTGATAACCGGTATTTTGACTACGCTCATTTTTTGCGGCAAGCGACAATGGCGGTTGCTTCAGAAAAAGGCGTTCAGATTTTAACCGGAAAAATGGCGGAAATAACCGGAATAATTGACGAATATGTCAGCTCGGTTATTTTTGGAGCGGAAATAGATTTTAAACTTCAGGAAAATTATACTGTTCTTAATTTTACGCCGTTATTTGATTTTATTGTTTCTAATGTGAAGCGTTTATTGATAGACAGTTTAGGAGTAATTCAATATGAGATTAAAGCCGGTAAAATCGGTAAATTAAGCGATATTAAAAAAATCTTTGTCCGTGAATCGCTGTCGGTCCGCGCCAAGCGCTGTATTTATCCGCTGGTCGGATATTCAAGAAAAGGCGAAGGGCTAGAAAGAAATTTCATTGCCGAGATTTTAGATATATCAAGCGAGGTGGAAGCGTTCGGAAAAATTCAAGAGAGAAAACATTTATTAAATATATCTTATCGCGATAAGGACGGCATTAAGCGCGATTATTTCCCGGACTTCGCGGTCAAAACTAAAGACAAGATGTATTTAGTTGAAACAAAATCGGAAGACGAAATACAAAAAGCCGAGGGCAATGAAAAAGCGTTGATCGTGTTAAAGGCGAAAGCGGCCATCAGCTGGTGTAAAACCGCCAGCAAAGTTATTTTAGAAAATCAGCCGCGAGAATGGGAATATTTTATTCTTTCAGAAAAAACTTTTGCAGATAATAACCAGCTAAGTTTTGACGGGATAGTTTCTTTAGGAAGACTAGACACGGAACGATTGATTGCCAGCGATGCGGGAAAATTATTTTAGGCGGCGAGCCAGTCAAGGCGCTATTTAAAAGGTTGAAAATGTTCGTAGATTTAGTGATCAAAACATTTTTTATTTTAATTGTTTATGCTAAAATTAAAGTATAAAAAATAATCTTATATTATGCGACAACCAGGAGGCTTTTTTTATTGGTTTAAAATCATCATAATCCTGGCGCTTAGCGGCGCGGGATTTTTTTGTGGGGAAACGGCGTGGGCGGTTGACCATTTAGTAATTAATGAAATTCAAGTTTATCCGGTCGAAAAAAGATTTATAGAGCTTTATAATCCGAACGATTCCCCGGTTGATTTGACTGGCTGGTCGGTTAAGAAAAAAACAGCCAGTGGCGCAGAATATTCTTTATTAGCAAGCAGCCGGCTTAAAGGAAAATCTATTTTATCAAATGGTTATTTATTATTGACGAATGAAGAAGGTTATACTGGCAATGTTGTCCCGGATATTACCTGGGCTAAATCATATGCTTTCGCTAAAGATAATACGATTATTCTTTATGACAATAATCAAGGAGTGGTTGATAAGGTTGGGTTTGGGTTATCTACCGACTGCGAAGGTGGTCAAGGAAATTGTGCCTTAAATCCAGCCGAGGGCTATAGCATCCAGCGGAATAATTTTATTGACACTAATAACAATAATGCCGATTTTTTACCTCTAGCAAATCCTGACCCGCAGAATTCAAGTTCGGCAGTTACCGCGCCGACTCCGCCGGTGATTCCATCGGCACCGGCGCCAACCGAAACAGCAAGTTCAACGGAACAAAATACAACCCCCCTTATTCCCCCCTTGTCAGGGGGGACAAATAAATTTGGAGACGTAGTGATAAATGAATTCGTGTCCGACCCGGCGGATAACGACACGGAGTGGCTTGAATTGTATAATCGCAGCGGCCGGGAAATTGATTTAAACGGCTGGTGGCTTGAAGACGGCTCTAAAGCCAAAACTAATTTGTCAGGTAGTGTAGCTAGATATAAAATAATTGAAAAGCCCAATGGCATTTTAAATAATGACGGCGACTTAGTTGTCTTGTTTGACCAAAGCGGAAAAATAATTGACCAGGTGGCTTATGGCAGATGGAACGACGGCTATCTGGACGACAACGCGCCGGTGGCGCATGACCCGGATAGCGTGGCTAGAAAATTTGACGGCTACAATACGTTTAACAATGCTAACGATTTTGCTGTTACCATTAAGCCGACTAAAGAAGCAAGTAATATCATCCAAGCGGAAGATGAAATAAGCTTGGCAACCAAGGCTGGATATGATTTCAGTAATGATATTTTTATAACCGAAATTTTACCAAATCCAGACGGAGATGATGCTAGACAGGAATTTATAGAAATTCATAACGGGGGTACGCGCCCCATTGACCTGGCTGGCTGGAGTTTAAGCAATCAGGACGGCAAGAAAAAGTTTATTGAAAACATGGCCACCAGTTCGGTGATAAACGCCGGAGAATATCTGGCGCTTTACCGGTCGAAAATAAAAATAGTTTTACACAATGACCAGGGCGAAGCCAGGCTGTATCAGCCGTTGGCGGATAAGCCACTACGGGTGGCAGCATATAAAAACGTGAAAGAAGGTTGGAGCTATAATTTGAAAAATCCCCCCAGCCCTCCCTCGGCTTACTCGGGACAGGCTCTTTATCAAGGGGGAGTTAGTGAGTGGGAGTGGAGCGAAACGCCCACGCCTGGAGCGGCGAATTTGATGAAAATGGTAAATCGCGCGCCGGAAGTGGCTTTTAGTTTTCCAGCGGAAATTTTAGTTGGCCAGCCGGCAATGTTTGACGCCTCGGACAGCGCGGACGCGGATAATGATAAATTAAAATATGAGTGGGATTTTGGCGATGGCTTTAAAAATAAGCTAGCCGGCCCGGAACATACTTATTTAAAAATTGGCATATATAAAGTTAAATTGGCGGTGAGCGATGGGAAAGCCACAACCACGGCGGAAAAAGGCGTTAAAGTGTTTGGCGACATTCGTGAGATTGCTTCGTCGCCGAGTACGACTCCTCGCAATGACAATATTATCATTAACGAAATTATGCCAGATCCTGACGGCGCGGATACTGGGCAAGAATGGCTGGAACTGGTGAACCAGGGGGCCGATAAAGTTAATTTATTAAGTTGGCGCGTGGAAAACGAGAACGGAAAATTCAAATTTAAAACTGATTTATGGCTGGAAGCCGGAGAATATTATCTATTAACTAATGCCGAGAGCAAGCTGGCATTTAAGAATTCCAGCGATACGATTAGCCTATACAATGATTCAGACGAGCTGGTCGGGACGGTAGCCTATGCTGAAGCGGCGCAAGGCGAAAGTTACGCGCGAGGGGAAAACGGCAAATGGTTTTGGACCATGGCGCTAACGCCCGGAGAAGAGAATATAATTAGTCTGGCGGCAAGCCAAGAACGAATAATGAATAATGAATCACGAATAATGGGGAATGCCAGCGCATATAATGAAGCTACCCTGGAAGAAGTGAGGAGTATGGAAATCGGCAGCCTGGTGAAAGTCAAAGGCACGGTGGCGGTGGCGCCCGGCATTCTGGGCGTGCAGATTTTTTACATCGTGGGTTCGCCCGGTATTCAGGTTTATAATTACAAAAAAGATTTTCCCAGCTTGCGAGTGGGCGATTATGTGGAAGTTTCCGGCGAGCTGTCGCAAGTTCAGGGCGAGTTAAGATTGAAGACCAAAGACAAAGCTGACATTAAAATAGTAGAGCATAAACCGCCGCCCCAGGCCCTGGCCTTAAGCTGCGATCAGGTTAACGAAGACGGTATTGGCCAACTGATAACCGTGAGCGGGGAAATAACCGACAGAAAAAGTTCAACGCTTTATTTGGATGACGGCAGTGACGAAATTTTAATTTACGTTAAAAGTAACACCGGCATAGATACAAAAAATTTAGCGGCCGGCCAAACCGCGGAAATCACGGGGATTTTAAGCAAGACCGCCAGCGGCCTAAGGCTTCTGCCCAGAAGCCAGGCCGACATCAAGCTGACGAATTTTTCCCACGGCTTGCGCCCGCAGGTTTTGGGTGAAGTGGCCGAGGGCGACGAGTGGGCGGTAGCGGAACGGGATAAAAAAATGGAGCTGTTTAAATATTTATTGGTCCTGGCCGGAGGTGGTATAATAATATTAGGTATATTGTTGGTTAGAGCAAAGAGGAGTAGCTAAATATTATGGATATTTTTAGTTTATTAGCGATTCTAAAGGTAATTTTATGGCTGGTTTTAGTGGCGGGCTCTATTTTTTTATTCTTCGCCGCTTGCTCTATCTATACTAACTTGACTACCGGTGTGCCTTGGGCCAAAGTGCCGCGCGCCAATGTCTGTAGAATTTTTAAAGAACTTGGTTTGCCCGCGGGCGCTTTAATTTATGATTTGGGCGCGGGCGACGGGCGGGTTTTGTTCTTGGCGGAAAAATTCGGCTATCGCGCGGTCGGTTTTGAGCTGTCGCTTTATCCTTATGTTAAAGCGTGCCTAAGAAAATTTTTTTCGCAAAGCCAAGCAATAATCAAGCGACAAGATTTTTTTAAAGAAAACTTAAGCCAGGCGGACGCGGTCTTTATTTTTTTGACCGGCAAAGTACTCTTAAAACTTAAGCGCAAGCTGGAGCGGGAACTGAAGAAAGGCGCCTTGGTGATTTCGTACGGCTTTGCTTTGCCCGGCCGGCAAATAGAAAAAATTATTTTCACCAAGCCCAGCTTGATTTATGTTTATAAAGTTTAAGATTAATAATCCGGCTTTTCAAAAGCGGGTCTTTTTTATTGGGAAAATGTGAAAAATCCCCCCCCTTTATCAAGGGGGCAAAAAATGCTATAATGACAATAAGAATTATGGCCAGACGGCGCCGAAAATTAAACTCTTTGGATTACATCAGATTGCCTAAAATGGAATTAGACCCTGATTTAAAAAGGGGTATTTTTATTATTTTTTTGTTGGCCTTCGGCGCCATCAGCCTGCTTTCCCTGTTTGGTCTGGCCGAGGGCTTGGGCGTGTATTTGGAAAAAGGCATGATTTTTCTCTTCGGCTGGGGCAAGTGGCTTTTTCCTTTGGCCTTAATCGCCGTTGGCCTGTTTATGTATCACCGCGATAAATATTGGGTCAGGGGCGCCAGTTTCCTGGGTCTGATTATTTTCGTTATTGCTTTTAGCGCCCTGCTCCATACTTTCATCAACCAAGACGATTGGCGAACCGCGATTGCCCAAGGCGCGGGCGGCGGCTATATCGGCTATGGCATCTTATCAATCTTTACCAAGTTAATGGGTTTTTGGGCCAGCTTGATCGCCGTGGTTTGTTTGCTTTTTATTTCTTTGATGCTCATTTTAAACGCCCCACTGGAGTCGCTCATCGGTCCGGATAGCTGGTTTGCTAAAATGCTTTATCCGGTGAATTTTATTTTTAACAAAATTTTTGGCGGCCGGGAGCCGGGCCAGACCGAAGCGGAGGCGGAGTTTGATGAAGCGGAAACCGAAGCTGAAGAAATTGAGGAAGAGGAAACGGAGGAAGAGCTGGGCGATTCGGGTTTCTATAAACATAAAATTAAGACGGCTGAGGAAAATGGCCAGGCCGCGAAACCAGCCGAAACCGAGGGTAAAGACAGCGGCTGGAAATTGTCGCACATCAAAATAGACCTGCCCATGGATTTATTAAACGCTAAAATCGGCAAGCCGACTTCCGGGGACATTAAAAACAACATGCTGGTTATTCAGCATACTTTGGAAAATTTCGGCATCCCGGTGGAAATGGGCGAAGTCAATGTCGGCCCGACCGTGACGCAATACACTCTAAAGCCGGCCGAAGGCATTAAATTGACGCGCCTTACGGCTTTGAGCAATGATTTGGCTTTATCTTTGGCCGCGCACCCCATCAGGATTGAAGCGCCGATTCCGGGAAAATCTTTAGTGGGCGTGGAAGTGCCCAACCAGACTAAGGCCATTGTGGGGCTTAGGGAAGTTTTGTCCGGCGAGATGTTTAGGCACCGAAAAACTAATTCCATGATCGCTTTAGGTAAAGACGTGGCCGGCAAAGTCTGGCTGGATGATTTGTCAAAAATGCCGCATCTCTTGGTGGCCGGCGCCACTAATTCGGGCAAGTCGGTTTGTTTAAACGCCATTATCGTGAGTCTATTATACCAAAACAATCCGGATGATTTGCGCTTTATTATGGTTGACCCTAAACGCGTTGAGTTGCCGGTCTATAACGGCATTCCGCATCTTTTGACCCCGGTGATTACCGAAGTGAGCAAGACCATCAACGCTTTAAAATGGTGCTTGAACGAAATGGACCGCCGCTTTGAGGCTTTGGCCAGGTCAGGCAAGAGAAACATCATGAACTATAATGAGACAGGTAGAGACAAAATGCCGATTATTGTTTTTATTATTGATGAGCTGGCCGATTTGATGGTGGCGTCCGGCCGGGACGTGGAAGCCAGCGTCATCCGCCTGGCGCAGATGGCTCGGGCCGTGGGCATTCATTTGATTTTGGCCACCCAAAGGCCCAGCGTGGACGTCATCACCGGCTTAATTAAAGCCAATATGCCGGCGCGCGCGGCTTTTTCCGTGGCGTCCGGCATTGATTCCCGCACAATTTTAGATTCGTTAGGCGCGGAAAAGTTGTTGGGCCGCGGGGATATGCTTTTTACCACGGCGGAAATTTCCAAACCGCGGCGGCTCCAGGGCGCTTTTGTCAGCGACAACGAAATCAGGCGCATCGTCAACTACATTAAAGATTCCGGCGGCGAGGCGCAATATCTTGAAGGCATTACCGACCGGCAAAAAGTCCATGGTATCGCCGGCGTGGGGCTGGACGGCAGAACGGACGATTCCGATGAACTGCTAGAGCAGGCCAAAGAGCTGATTATCAATTCAGGCAAAGCCTCGGCTTCATATCTGCAGCGGCGCTTAAGTATCGGCTACGCGCGCGCCGCCCGCCTCTTAGACTTTCTGGAAGAGGCCGGGGTAATTGGTCCGGGTTTCGGTTCCAAACCGCGCGAAGTCTTGATTAGCCGCGAGCAGTATGATAGTATGATGAATCAGGGAATTAGCGGCGTACCCTTGCATGAGCGCGAGGAAGCTGAAGCGCCGGAGGAATATTTGGAGGAAGAAGAAGAGGACCCTTTGGCAAGCTCAGGGCAAGAGGATGAAGCTGAAGAGGCCAAGAAACCTGAAACTGGCGAAAAGACAACGGAAGATCCTTCGACAAGCTCAGGACAAGACGATGAAGATGAGGGAAAGTATTTTTCAAGATAATTTATTTAAGTTTCCTTGTCATTGCGGGCTTGACCCGCAATCCAGAAATATGTTCCGTGCGCTGAAACTGGATTCCGGCTCCCCGTATCGCGGTACGGGGCAGGCTACGGCCGGAATGACAAACAATTTTTATGTACATCACTTGGCTGGGACAATCATGTTTTAAATTGCAGGATAAAATCGCGCCTGGCGGCGTGACTTTGGTGACCGATCCGTATAACGATGATATCGGCATGAAAATGCCGCATTTTGAAGCTGACATCGTGACCATTTCTCATGACCATCATGACCATAATAATACCGGCGCTCTGCGCGGCAATCCTTTTCTTATTGACACGGCCGGCGAATATGAAACCAAGGGCGTGTTTGTCGAGGGCGTGGAATCTTGGCATGACTCGTCTGACGGTAAAGAGCGGGGCAAAAATATCATTTACCGCATTGAAATGGAAGATATTTCCATCACTCATTTGGGCGACTTGGGGCATATTCTAGACGCCAAGCAATTGGAAAAACTTGAAGGCACGGACATTTTGCTTATTCCGGTGGGCGGCAAATACACCATCAACGCGGCCAAGGCCGTGGAAGTGATTTCCCAGATTGAGCCGCGGATCGTTATTCCCATGCATTACAAAGTGCCGGGGTTAAAAATTGACCTGGACGGCGTGGAAAAATTCATTAAAGAATTGGGCATAAAGCCGCGCCAGGAAGAGAAACTGAAAATTTTAAAGAAAGACCTGCCGCAGGAAGATATGGAATTGGTGGTGCTGGGGTTATAAAAAAGAAAAGCCTGATAATAAAAGCTCCGCCAAGGCGGAGTTTTTTAGTAAAATTAGCGATTTTTTAGCAACTAAAAAATGCCTTTACTTATTGGCTTAATTTTGCTACAATTTAGGTAGATTTGAGCGCTTTTCAAGAGCGATTTTTAAGTGTAATTTTATGCCAAGAGGAGGCGGAAAAAAGTTAAAAGTCAGGGTGAATAAAACGACAGCCGTAAAAAGGGCTGAACCGGTTACGGCGGAGCTTGACGGCGAAAAAGTGGAGCGGGAAAAGAAATTATTTATGTGGGTGGGCGTTAGCTGCGTCATGGCGGTTATTTTCATCATTTGGCTTTTTAATTTAAAATACCAGTTTGCCACTAATGCGGATAAAAGTGATAAGAATGGCTTTAGCTGGGAACAAACCAAGGCGGAGTTGGATAAGGCCATGGCGCAAATTAAGCAAGGCATCTCCGAAATTAAGCAGACGCGAAATAGCGAGCCAGAGTTGACGGATGAGCAGATTAGCGCGCTAAAAGGTAAATTGATGAGTGAGGTGGGGACGGGAACGGCGAGTAGCACGATTAAATAAGAATGTAAAATCCCCCTAGCCCCCTTTGTTAAAGGGGGCGATACTAAATATTTATGGCGAAAAAAATAGTGAAAAAAAATAAAAAAGAAGAAAAGGCGAAGAAAGCTGAAATTGAAAAGAAAGTTGAGCCTGAAGTAATTGAGCCGGAGGGTAAAAACGGCGTGGGTACGATTCCCAATCAAATTGTGGCCAAAAAAGAAATGACGGCTTACGGCATGATTGAGCCGCAACCGATCAACGCCGAGATGCGCCAGTCCTATTTGGATTACGCCATGAGCGTAATCGTGGCGCGCGCTTTGCCGGACGTGCGCGACGGGCTTAAGCCGGTGCATCGCCGGATTTTATACGCCATGTGGAGCATCGGCTTAAGGGCCGGAGCCAAATTCAGAAAATCAGCCACGGTCGTCGGCGAAGTTTTGGGCAAATACCATCCGCACGGCGACACCGCGGTTTATGATTCCATGGTCAGGATGGCGCAGGATTTTTCCATGCGCTACATGTTGGTGCGCGGCCAGGGAAATTTCGGCTCCATGGACGGCGATAATGCCGCGGCCATGCGCTATACCGAAGCTAAATTATCCGCCATCGCGGAAGAGCTGTTATTTGACATAGAAAAAAATACGGTTAATTTCGCGCCCAACTTTGACGGCTCGCAGTTTGAGCCTTTGGTGATGCCGGCCAAACTACCCAATTTGCTTTTAAACGGGACCATGGGCATTGCCGTGGGCATGGCCACTAATATTCCACCGCATAATTTAACCGAACTGGTGGCAGCGATAGAGCATTTGCTGGATAACCCCGAAGCCACGGTGGAGGACTTGATGCAGTTTGTTAAAGGGCCGGACTTTCCGACCGGCGGCATGATTTTTAACAGAAACGATATCCTCCAGGCCTACGCCACGGGCAAGGGCGGTATTGTCATGCGCGGTATCGCCGAAGTGGTGGAAAATAAAAGCGGCAACTTCCAGATTGTGATTTCCGAGATACCTTATCAGGTTAATAAAGCCGTTTTGGTGGAAAAAATCGCCGAGCTGGTCAAGGATAAAAAATTAGAAGGCATTAAAGATTTGCGCGACGAGTCGGATAAGGACGGCGTGCGGGTAGTGATTGATTTAAAAAAAGACGCTTACCCGAAAAAGATTTTAAACAGCTTATTTAAGATGACGCAACTACAGGAAACTTTTCACGTCAACATGCTGGCTTTAGTGGGCGGCATTCAACCCAAGGTGCTCACTTTAAAAATGGTTTTGGAAGAATATATTAAACACCGGACTCACGTGGTGAAGCGCCGGACCCAATACGATTTGGACAAAGCGCGGGAGCGGGCGCATATTTTAGAAGGCTTGATGATCGCCCTAAACCATATCGACGCGGTGATTAAAGTGATTAAAGCCTCTAAAGACAAGGAAGTGGCCAAAGTTAATTTAATGAAAAAGTTCAAGTTGACCGAGCGGCAGGCGATAGCGATTTTGGAGATGAAACTGGCGACTTTGGCCAATTTGGAAAGATTGAAAATTGAGAACGAACTGAAAGAAAAACGCGAATTAATTAAAAAATTGGAAGCGATTTTAAAATCCGCCGTTAAAGTCAAAGGCATTATTAAAAAAGAAGTTGCCGACTTAGTGGCTAAATTCGGCGACGAGCGCCAGACCAAAGTGATGGCGCACGGGGTTAAAGAATTTTCCACCGAGGATTTAGTGCCCAACGAAGAGGCGGTGGTGATGATGACGCGCGACGGCTACATTAAGCGCCTGGCGCCGGGTACTTTTAAAGTGCAGGGCCGCGGCGGCAAGGGCGTCATCGGCCTGACCACCAAAGAAGAGGATATGGTGGATTTTATGTTCACCATTTTAACTCATAATGACATTTTATTTTTTACCACCAAGGGCCGGGTATTCCAGCTCAAGGCCTACGAAATTCCGCAGGCCGCCAGAACGGCGAAAGGCACGCCCATAGTGAACTTTTTACAATTGGCCGGCGGAGAAAAAATCACTTCAACTTTGCCGCTGGACAAATTGAGTAAAAGCCAGTATTTGTTTTTTGCCACGGAAAAAGGTTTGGTGAAAAAAGTGGAAATCGGCGCTTTCGCCAACGTCCGGCGCTCCGGCCTGATTGCCATTAAAATTAAAGACGACGATAAATTAATCTGGGCCAAGCCCACCGCGGGCGATGACCATATTGAATTGGTAACGGCCATGGGCCAAGCCATCAGGTTTAAGGAAACCAACGTGCGCGGCATGGGACGAAACGCGGCCGGCGTGCGCGGCATCAAGTTAAAAAAACAAGGCGACGCGGTCGTAGGCATGGGTATTATTAAGAACGACAAAGAGAAAATCAAAAAATATCAGGTTTTGGCCATTACCGAAAACGGCTTTGGCAAACGCACGCCCATTGGTTTGTATAAAGTTCAGGGACGCGGCGGCTCGGGCATTAAAACCGCCAAAGTGACTTCTAAAACCGGTAAATTAATTAACGCTTTCGTGGTTAACTCCGAAAGCATGGCGGAAAAAGATTTGATTATCATTTCGGAAAAGGGGCAAGTTATTCGCTTGCCGTTTAAAAGCGTTTCCCAATTGGGCCGCGATACGCAGGGCGTTCGCCTCATGAGATTTAAGGAAGAGGCGGATAGAGTGGCCTGCGTGACCTGGGTGTAGGAAAGAATTTTTGAATTTTTAATTTTGTAATTTTATAAATAATTTTTATTATCTAATTTTTAAAAATTAAAAATTATTAAATAATATGCTAAAAATTTTAATTGTGGAGGACGAGGAGTTTTTGTCCGACATGTATAAAATAAGGTTCGAACAGGAGGGTTATGAAATTTTAGTCGCTCGCGACGGGTTGGCCGGTTTTGAACTGGCCAAAAAGGAGAAACCGGATTTAGTGCTCCTGGATTTAGTTCTGCCGCGATTGGATGGTTTTAAAGTTTTGGCAAAAATAAGAAAAGAACCGGACATTAATAAAATAAAAGTTTTTATTTTATCCAATTTGGGACAAACTGATGAAGTTGATAAGGGCCTGGCCGGCGGCGCGGATGGCTATTTCGTCAAGGCCAACTTAACTCCGACCCAGCTGACGGAGAAAGTTAACGCGATTTTTAATAATCCGGCCGCGGCCGGGAAAAAACCGAGCCAGGGTAGGGCGTCGGACCGGGTAGCAGCGGAAACGCCTCTGCCGGAAAATTCAGCGAAAATTTTATTGATTGAAGACGAGGAAGCCATCGTCAACATGTATAAGCTGCGTTTCCGAAAAAGCGGTTTCGTGATTGAAGCGGCCAGAAACGGCGCTTGGGGGTTGAAATTAGCCAGAGAGAAAAAATACGACGTGATCATTTTGGACATGGTGATGCCGGCCATGAACGGCTATGACGCGCTTAAAATTTTAAAAGCCGACGCCAGCACCAAAGATGTGCCGGTGATAATTCTTTCTAATAGCGCTCAAGACAAAGACATTGAAAGGGCGAAGAAGCTGGGCGCGGCCGCCTGTCTGTTAAAATCTTCCATCACGCCAGCCAAATTGGTAGGCGTGGTCGAGAGAATATTAAAATTTTAAAAATTTTTTAAAACATGATAAATGTCAATAAAGATTTGTGCATCGGTTGCGGCACCTGCGAGGCTTTATGCCCGGCTGTTTTTAAATTAAATGCCGAAGCTAAGGCCGAGGTCGTTAGCCAAGCCGATGCTGGTTGCGCTAAAACGGCCGCTGAAAGCTGCCCGACGCAGGCGATTAAAATCAAGTAAGAATATGTTGAAATGGAAAAAAAACGAAGAAAATATTGTATTATCATTAACCTGGTTCGCCCGTTTTCTTTTTGTCTGTTTGCTTATATTTGAACTTTTAAATGTATTAAAGATTTTGCAGTTCAATTTGGATTACACTTGGCTCGGACTAGTTGTTACTTCATTGGCGTCTTTTTTTGTTCTTGAAATTACCGCTTATAAATACCAAAAGATAAAAGGACATCAGTTGCATTGGTCAATGTGGCTGATTGTGGTGGCTGGGCTGTCGTTAGATGCGGCCGGAGATTTTTTTCATCTCTATAGTGAATTTATGTGGTGGGACCAATTTGTTCATACTTTCGTGAGCGCGGTCGTTGGTTTTACTTTATTTATTGTTATTAATGCTTTTTGGATAGACAAATTTAAATTCAGCCTGCTTTTTAGTACTGGTCGTCTTAAACTGTCTCTTTTTTTAGCGGCTACGACCACTTTGTCCCTATCAGCTCTTTACGAGATTGAAGAATACGCCGAGGATGTTTTGTTTCAGACTAACCGTCTGGGCCCTGGCGCAGACACGGCCAATGATTTGTTTTGCAATTTAATCGGCGTTTTAGCGATAGCGTCGTTTGTTTTAATTTATTATTCATTAACTCGTAAGAGAGAGGTTTTTGAGTAGAGTTAGATTTATGAGAGGCGCGTCCTTTAAGACCCTAATCAAAGAGACGAGAGGGGTTGTTTTTTATCGGTTGAAATGCTAAATTTTTTATATGAATTTAGCGGGAATAAAAAAATTAGATATTCCAACTACCCCCGGCAATTACCAGTTTTATAACAGCCAGGGCGAAATAATTTATATCGGCAAAGCGGCTAATTTAAAGTCGCGCGTGCTGTCGTATTGGCAAACCAGCGCGGCCCACACGCCGGCCAAGAGTAAAATGGTGGCGGAAATAAGAAAAATTAAGTGGATTAGTACGGACAGCGAAATTGAAGCGTTGCTGTTAGAAGCTAATTTAGTGAAAAAATATCAGCCGTATTATAACGTGCTCCTGCGCGACGACAAACGTTTTGCTTACATTAAAATTTCTTTAGACGATGAAATTCCCGGCGTATTTATGACCAGGACTATTGATAAGTCCGGCAAATATTACGGCCCGTTCACTAGCGCTTTGGCGGTCAGGGAAACTTCGCGGGCTTTAAGAAAAATTTTTCCCTACTGCGCCGAAAGAAAAAGAAAGAATAAACCCTGTTTTTATTATCAAATTGGCCTTTGCCTGGGGATTTGCGCCGATATTGTCAGCCGCCAGGATTATCTTAAGCGGGTAATTAAGCCGCTCGTAATGTTTTTGGAGGGAAAGAAGAAGGTAATAATTAAGAAGTTAGAAGCAAGAATCAAGAAGCTGGGGAAAATTGAGCCTGACAGTAACGAATTGGCCAGGTTAAAATATGAGCTTAAAAATATGAAGCAGGTTTTGGAGAACTCCCGAGTTTTAAGCGTGGGAGAAAAATACGCCAACGACGTGGTAGAGCTGGCTAAATTGCTCGCTTTGCCCAAAGCGCCGGAGCGAATTGAAGGTTATGATATTGCCAATATTTTCGGTAGAGAGGCAGTGGGCTCTATGGTGGTTTTTTCCGGTGGCGAGCCGGATAAAAATGAATACCGGAAGTTTAAAATTCGCCTGGGGCAAGGCCAAGCCAACGACACGCGCATGCTGGCGGAAGTTTTAGAAAGAAGATTTAAGCATAGTGTCGCCCCCCTTTTTAAAGGGGGCGAATGGCCCATGCCCGACTTAATTGTAATTGACGGCGGCAAGGCGCAATTAAACGCGGCCATAAGGGTTTTAAAAAAGCGGAAGCTGGAAATTCCGCTGGTCGCCATAAGCAAGGGTTTAGGTTTACGCTCCTCTATCGCGCCGGATAAATTATTTTTTCCCGGAGAGACCAAACCATTGGAACTGCCTTTGGCCTCGCCGGCTTTGCACCTAATCAAGCGCGTGCGCGACGAAGCGCACCGGTTTGCTATTGGGTATCATCGGAAATTAAGAGGGAGGGTGGCATTTAATTAGAGTATGCTTTCGTGCATTTTAGCTTCAATCTGGCGCGGCGTGATGCCGTGTTTTTTGTTATAATCTTCCTGAACGCGGCGGCGGCGCTTGGTTTCATTGATGGCATAGCGCATGGCCGGTGTGATTTTATCCGCGTACATAATGACCTGGCCTTCAAGATGTCTGGCGGCGCGGCCCATGGTCTGAATTAGTGAGGTTTCGTTTCTTAAAAAGCCGGCCATATCCGCGTCTAAAATAGCGACCAGCGAGACTTCGGGCAAATCCAGGCCTTCGCGCAAAAGGTTGATGCCTACCAAAACGTCATATTTGCCCAAGCGCAGGTCGCGTAAAATATCCACTCGCTCCAGGGTTTCTATCTCGCTGTGCAGGTATTGCACTTTAATTTTTTTTTCGGCCAGATAGCCGGCCAGCTCTTCGGCCATGCGTTTGGTTAGAGTAGTGACTAAGACCCTTTGGCTTTTATCGGTTCTGATTTTTATTTCTTTAATTAAGTCTTGAATTTGCCCCGAGCTCGGCCTAACTTCTATTTTCGGATCCAAGAGGCCGGTCGGCCTGACCAGCTGTTCCACCACTTGCGCTGAATTTTTAATTTCATAGTCCGACGGCGTGGCGCTTACGTAAACGACTTGCTTTAATTTTTCATTGAACTCTTCAAAATTAAGCGGCCGGTTGTCGCGCGCGCTGGGCAATCTGAAGCCGAAATCAATTAAGGTCTGCTTGCGTGATTGGTCGCCGGCATGCATGCCGCGGATTTGCGGCAGGCTGACATGCGATTCGTCAATAAACATTAAAAAATCTTCCGGATAAAAATCTATTAAGGTTTCCGGCGGCTCGCCCGGCGCGCGGCCGGTTAAGTGCCGCGAATAGTTTTCTATGCCGTTACAATATCCCACCTCTTCCATCATTTCCAGGTCGTAGTTGGTTTTTTTCTCCAGCCGATATGCTTCCACAATCTTATCCTGTTTTTTTAGCTCTTCTAATCTTTTGGCCAGCTCGGCACGGATATTTTTTAAAGCCCGTGCCATTTTTTTTTCCGGAGTGATGAAATGTTTGGCCGGCAGGATGGTGAGGCAAGGGAGAGGAGTGGCAGAAAAATCCCCCCTACCCCGTTCGGCTGAGCGCTCACGACGAAGCCCCTTTGTCAAGGGGGGAGGGGCGAGAGAAATTTTTTCAATGACGTCGCCGAACATTATGATTTTAACCACGGCTTCGCCCGTGGCCAGATGAATGCTCACGGTATCGCCTTTGGCCTGAAAACTGCCGCGTTTAAATTCAATTTCATCGCGAACGTATTGGATGCCAACCAGCTGGCGCAACAACTGATTGCGCTTGATGGTCTGGCTGACCCGAAAATGCTGGCTCATGGCCTGGTAATCTTCTTTTTCGCCCAAGCCGTAAATACAGGAGACACTGGCCACGATTAAAACATCCCGGCGGTTAAGCAAGGATTGGGTGGCGGCATGGCGCAGGCGGTCGATTTCCTCGTTAATGGTGGCTTCTTTTTCTATGTAAGTATCGGTTTGCGGGATATAAGCTTCGGGCTGGTAATAGTCGTAATAGGAGACGAAATAATGCACCGCGTTTTCCGGAAAAAATTGTTTGAACTCGCCATAGAGCTGGGCGGCCAGAGTTTTGTTGTGGGAGATTATTAGCGTGGGCTTCTGGATTTTGGCTATGACCGCGGCCATGGTGAAAGTTTTGCCCGAGCCGGTCACGCCTAAAAGCGTCTGGCCGCGATAACCCTTTTTTATGCCGTCCGCCAGTTTGGCGATGGCCTCGGGCTGGTCGCCGGTAGGGCGAAAATCGCTTTTTAAAATAAATTTAGGCATAAGCTAATAATAATCCCCCCAACCCCCTTTATCAAGGGGGATTTGCGAAGTGTCTTATCGCGAAATCGCGGGAAAACTTGATGTTAGCACGACGACAGTGGCTCATGTGGCTTTATGGCTGAATAACGGCGCCGGCGGCTACCGGCTGATTTTAGACAGGCAAAACTCTCATCATAACTCTTCTAATGCTTTTAAGAAGAGTTGAGTTTTTATTTTAATATAATCAAACCTCCACCCTTCTTGGAAATAAGAAGGTGCGAGAAGTTTAAAAGACTTTCTTGCCCTCGGGTTTTTTTATTTTGCATAGATTGTAATATTATAATATTTATATTATTAGTTATTTTTATTTAAAATTAGCTAAATTTAATGATTTCTATTGATTTATTAAAATTAATATTTGCGTAGTTTTAAAAAATAAGGTATAATATTATTATGCAAAATAAAGAGTTAATAACAATTAATCAAACCTCGCAAATATTAGGAGTTTCTATAGACACGCTTCGCCGTTGGGATAAAAGCGGAAAATTACCGGCCATTCGTCTAAAAATCTCCGGACACAGATATTATGATAGAAATTTATTGGCAGAATTGATGCCAAGGCTGGATATTTATAAACTGGTTTTAAAATGGGCAAGCGGCAAAACTGCCGTTGAGCCGCTGACTGATTTTTATTGTCCCAACAGCTCGATTTTTCAGGCGCGGCTGTCAAGATTTGAAACCGAGCTTATTAAATCCGGTGTATTGCAAGATAAATTTTCTCTTTTAACTTCCGTTACCGGAGAAATCGGCAATAACGCCTATGACCATAATCTTGGAAATTGGCCGGATATTCCCGGAGTATTTTTTATTTATAATATAAATAACCGGCAGGTGGCCATCGCCGATCGCGGCCAGGGGGTTTTAACTACCTTAAAAAAAGTCAGGCCAGATTTAATAAATGATCAAGACGCTTTAAAAATGGCTTTTACTGAAATAATATCCGGGCGGGCGCCGGAAAGTCGTGGTAACGGATTAAAATTCGTCAGGAGAATAGTTATCGATAATAAATACGACCTTTTATTTAAAAGCGGCCAAGCCGAATTAAGGATAAATAAAAAAAGCAATGGCCTTAGCATAGTTAAAGCGAAAATTCCGATTAATGGCTGTTTAGCGTTAATTAAGTTTTAATCGTGTACTAATAAATAATATGATAATCCAACTAAAAAAATTCGGCGTGACTTTAACTTCAAGGCAATTAGGCAAAGAAGCTTTGTCCGCTTTTACGTCTTCTTTACCCGGCATCGGTGAAAGGGAAATAATCGAAGTTGATTTTGACGGGGTTAATACTTTTTCCCCGTCTTGGGGCGATGAGTTTTTAACTCCGCTGGTAAAAAAGTTCGGCGCCAGATTTATCTTAAAGCAGTCCGACAATCCGTCCGTGGTTGCCACGTTAAAGTTATTGGAAGAGGTTAACGGGTATAGATTGAATATTATTTGAGCTCAATCGGAAAAGCATAATCCGATGAGCACGGAAATTAATCTATAGCCAGCCACCGCGTTAACGGTGGTTTTTTTATTGAAAATTAGGCTTGCCGTTGACAAAAAATTATTTATATCTTACTATGTAATCAACCTTAAAAATTAATCCAATCATTGAAGGAAAATAGTAGGAAACGGACTGGCTTTAGAGCGAGCTGGGGTAGTTGCGAGCCCGGCAGGCCAAGCGTTTCTGAACGCGCTTCCGGAGATTACCGGCTGAACCTAAGTAGGCCGGAGCGGGTAGCTACCGCGGGCGAATAGCTTAATGAGCGCTCCGACATCAAATCGGAGAATCAGGGTGGTACCACGAGATTTAAAACCTCGTCCTTGAATAGAATTTTTTCTATTTAAAGACGAGGTTTTAATATCATATGGCAAAAACTCAAATATACACAATTATAAACAGACGCCGCGCAGCTCAAACTATTTTTTTGAGGCTGTTTATTAGTGTTTAAATATTTATATTTTATAAATTATCAAACGGCCTCAAGAAGGCCGTTTTTTAGTTCTTTGACAATGAAAGGAGGTGACGCGCAAGAACGATTGGCAGGGAGCGTAAAGAGTAAACATAATAATCGGCTAAGTCTTGACAGAAAAGGAGCAACATATGAAAAAGATACGACGCTTCACGGTACTACAGATGGTGTTCCATGCGGACGAGAAGCCAACCATACCCTTAATTTATTCCGGGCTTAAGGATGCCGGAGTCGCGGTGTCCAAGATCCAGTGGAAAGGCGAGAATCGCCTGAAGATTAGGATTTGGCTGGATACGCCGGAAAAAACTAGGCAAGACAGGCAAGCTTCCAGGCACGAAGCGGTAAGCGCCATCATAAACAAAGTGCAGGGCTGTTTCAAGGGCGCGGCCGTCGCGGGCGCGGATTTAATCGGTCTGCCCTGGCGCATTGTGGTAAGTGAAAAATCGCTGAAAGGCGGGGGGAGTGGAAGTTAAGAAAAGGGACGGGGAGAAAGGGGAGATTGTGAGCTCAAGAAATATAGGGAAATATTTTGGTGTGCAATAAATGATTTAGAAGGTAATAAAATAAAAATCCACTTTAAATATGTAAGAGAGTGGATTTTATTTTTGCGCGCCGCCTTCTAAAATTTTGTGCCAATGCTTATGCCCCGCTTCGTCGTCGTAAAAATCAAATATTTTGGCGGTGATGTTTTTAAATCCTTGCCTTTCCAGTAATTTTTTCAAAAAATCAGCCGTTAGGTCGGATTTGCCGTTAGGATCTGATTTATCAAAGGTATGAATAAAAAACCAGCCGTGTTTTTTTAAATTATCATGAGCGGTTTTTATAAGCTGTTCTTTATTTTTTAATTTTTGTAGAACATAATTTGAATATACTAAATCAAACGGCTTATTTTTTGATTGATATGGTTTCTCTAAATCCACGCCGGTTTTTATATCCACGCCTTCGCCTTGCCAGCCTAATTTTTTTAAGTCCGTGATATCGGAAAAATTTCCGGCGCCCAAGTCTAACGCTTTGCCTTGATTTTTAAATTGAGCGTCTATAAATTTTTTTAGGTAAATGTTCATAATGCTATAAATTAAATATAAGTGTTAGAATTAGACAAAGGTCGCCGGCCGGCGCGAGCCGGACGGAAAACATCTAATTAATAATTTCAAACGTATGTCTAACGCTAACAGCTATATTGGAGTCGATCTCCA
>Ga0210051_1001428_pt1 | contig 23979 bp, 30 predicted proteins | sample CryGey092014_all_FD_185464 | JGI IMG/M metagenome (GOLD analysis project Ga0210051, IMG submission 185464) | Groundwater microbial communities from aquifer - Crystal Geyser CG23_combo_of_CG06-09_8/20/14_all (SPAdes) (version 2) | ecosystem: Environmental > Aquatic > Deep subsurface > Groundwater...
ATTTGTGGAACAAACTATTTTAAAGCATCTCAGCTACAAGGAATTTCCCAAATCGTTCATGCCTTAAAAGAAGTTTCTAATATGCAGGATGTAGTATTTTTCTTCCATGACGTTTGGTTTCCTGGAATCGAAATGCTTGCTTATATGAGAGATGGCTTGAAACTCAAGTTCAAAATTGTTGGTTGTCTTCATGCAGGAACCTATGACAAATTTGATTACATTACGAGCAAAGGAATGGGATATTGGGGGAAAGACATCGAGAACGGATGGTTCAGAATTATTGATGCTGTGTTTGTCGCAACAGAGTGGCACAAAAGACAATTGATTCATTCAAGGGACGTTGATCCGAACAAAGTGCATGTGACTGGATTCCCTATCTTCTATGAGCATGATAATATGCAGAGCATACAAAAGGAAAACATTGTTGTTCTACCAAACAGATTGACTGTTGATAAGAATCCCCAGGTGTTTGAATTTATCAAAAACAATCTTGATTTCTGTTCAGTGTTGAAGGACTGGAAATTTGTAACGACTTTCTCTGAAGATGGAACATTTATGACGAAAGACGAGTATTGGAAACTACTCCATCAGGCAAAAATAATGATTAGCTTTGCAGATCATGAGAACTGGGGGATCAGTTGTCAGGAAGCATTATTTGCTGGTTGTTTTATTATTGTACCAAATAAACTCAGTTACGTAGAGCTTTATAATCCGATTATTCGCTACAATAATTTTCATGATCTCATTTCGATTATCGAAAAGGTTGTTTCTGCATGGGAAGACCCACAGCATCCTTTGTGGAAATTACGATATAGAGATACATCTTATGCTTTGTATAGGGGGACCAGAGCAATTCCAGATATGTTGAAGATAATGGAGGCATTTTAATGAACCTTATGTTAGATTCGGGGGCACACTCATTATATATGTCTGAAGTTTTGCATAAAGATAATAACTATGCGTTTTTTGAATCTGATGCCTTCTGGCAATACATCGATGCCTACTGTGCTTTCTTAAAAGAGAATAAGGATCATTTTGCTGTATATGTAAATGTTGATGTTATATTTAATCCTGAGATGTCTTGGAAGGTCCAGAAGTATATGGAAGACACCTACAAATTGAACTCGATCCCTGTCTTTCATCCTGGTGAAGATTTAAAATGGCTCAAAAAGTATCTTGATAACTATGGTTACATTGGAATTGGAGGACTTGGTCAAAGAGCTATGAAAGGACGTTGGCTTGCTGATACAGGCGAGCCTGCGTGGAATTTAATCTGTAATGAGAAAGGAATACCGAGAATTAAAGTTCATGGATTTGCAATGACGAGTCCAGAATTGATCATCGAGTTCCCATATTTCTCAGTAGATTCTGTTACAGGAGATGCAATGGTTCTCGTTCGAGAGTTCGGTAGAATTCGAATGTCCTCAATGGAAGAACTTTATTGGTCTGCATTAGGAGATAAAATTACTACAGAGAACGGTCATCACTACAAAAATACTACTGGTTTAGAAACGTATATTACAGATGAAGATGGTAAAGGTTTTTGGACTCCAGTTACAAAAGTTTTCCGGCATGAAATTGGCAAACCGTTATACAAAGTTCGATCCTATGATGGGAGAGCTGTAAAAGTAACAGGTGATCATGGGTGTTTTGTCATTCGTGACGGCAAAAAAACCCCTGTTCCTACACTAGATTTAAAACCTAACATTGACCGTCTTGTGTGTGTCAACTTCCGAAGAACAAACAAAATACAAATTAAACAGTTAACCGTTGAAGTTGAAAGGACCACTGCAAAAAAATCAAAATTTCGTAGTGAAAGAATACAAAAAGAATCATTCCCATTTACTGTAGTTTTTACAAAAGAACTAATGGAGTTTTTTGGGTTGTGGATTGCTGATGGTTATTATTCTGGTCTTTCAGTTGGTATGTCATATGCAAATGATATAGAGAGCCTTCAATGTTTTGAAAAAGCAGCAAGTGTATTCAATTTTGGAGAACAACCCCACAAGGTCAGTATAAAATCAAATGCTGTTGATAGCAGTGTTTCTAATATTTTCATGCGAAGGGTGATGCAAGCTCTCGGATTCATTGGAAGATCTCACACTAAACAAATACCCTGGTGGGTATTTGAAGTGTCTAACGAATTGATTTGTGCTTTTCTCAGGGGATATTTTTCTGGAGATGGTAGTACCAATAATGGAGCAGCAATTGAGGCTGGAACAGTAAGTGTGAAATTGTTTTATGGATTGTTTTACCTTTTGACTTCTGTTGGTGTTACTCCAATATGCAAAATTAAAGAAGGAAGAATGGGAGGGTTTTCTACAGGGGAAAGTATTTTACATACAATAAATATTGGTAATTTCCAAAGCAAAACTGCGTTTTTTGAAAAGATAGGTTTTTTACAAAAAAGAAAAATGGATACCATTCGTTTAAGTTTATCTCGTCCTCAAACAAGTATGAAAAATAAAGTGGGGGATTTCTTTTCCTGTAAACAAGAAGAAAATCACCTCACTTGTTTTGGAGTTGAGAAACTTAATGTATTTAAAGGCGTTGTCTATGATCTTGAAGTCCCTGAAGGACAAAGATATGTTGCCAATGGAATACTTATTCATAATTCAACAAGTTGGATGCAATTTGGAAAATATGGTTTGATTATTGTGCCGAAGAAAAAGAATGGAACCTTCATCTATGATGAGTCTCCCCATATCATTTCTGTCTCAACGAGAAAGAAAAGAAAGGAAGATTACAAGAACTTTGAGCATCTTCCAAAGATCGAACAGACTCATATTCATGAGTATTTGGAAAGCATTGGACTGAAGATGGGTAGCTCCAAGCTTGAGAAAGTTTCATTTGATCATTCTAAAGCTGAATTTCCGATAGCAGAGACAGAGGTTTCGTCGTCAGAAACGATTATTGAGAGAGGGGTATGCAATGATGTCAATCAGCGAGATCAGTGCAATCTTGAGTATTATTTATCGCTGGAATCATCAATTCCTGAATGGCCTCGACCGTGGAAAAAAAAACGTAAGGCAATAATGACAAAGTTACCAGGCGCATAATTTGTAAAAACTCTTATAATAACTAAAGAAGGGAGGTGAGATGATGGCAAAAAAGCAGAAATCAAAGAAAGAAACAAAGAAACCAAAGAAAGAAACAAAGAAACCAAAGAAGGCGGCGAAGTAAATAACAAAAATTCATTGAAGGAGGTGCTTCTTGGCTGAAAAGGAAAAGATTCCTGTAGTTGCCCAGTTAAATGAAATGACAGTGCTTGTTCGTGAAGCTCTTGACGATGCAAATAAATTTGATGCAGGCCTTCGTGGATCAAATGCCGCTGGGGCACGAGTGAGAAAGCAAATGCAATTTGTCCGTTCTCTCGCTCAAGGCATTCGACAGAGCGTTCAGGAAGCAAAACGAGAAAGAATAAAATAATGAAGAGAGGTGGGGCACGAAAGTGTGATGGTGTGGTATAAAGCAGAAATATACCAGACAAAACAATTCTGCCTCGCCCTTTTTTGAAAGGACTAATATGGCAAATAAATTTTATATCATCGTGAGATTCCAATTCGAGGGCTTTCATTTCTATAAAGATGCACCAAATGAAGTAGACTTTCTGCGAAGACCTCATCGACATATCTTTCACTGTGAAGTAAAACTACCTGTTGCTCACAATGATAGAGACCTTGAGTTTATCCTAGTAAAGCAGCATCTTCAGAAGTTTATTGCTGAGAAATATGATTTTGAACTCGGTGGCAAATCATGTGAGATGATTGCTGAAGACTTACTTGAAGAGATTACAAAGAAATATGGCCTGAGAAAAGACGTTACAATTGAAATCTCAGAAGATGGGGAAAATAGCGGGGTTCTTCAGACATGAGTATAAAGATTAATTGTGAATTCAATGATGAGAGAGCTTCGATGGAGAATCATTGTCCTCACAAGATAAAACGGGAACGGCCTTCTATTGTCCTTCCTTCCCTATCACTACCTCCTCCAATCAGAATTATAATAGAAGGGATGGAAGACGGTGAAATTGGTAAGTTTGCAGTTCTAAATATAATAAGAAAAAGGAGGTGATTAAAATCCAACTTTTTTTGGCAGGCAGTTTCCCTCATCTTACAAATCTCAATAATGAGAGGAAGCTCAAAGAATCAATTGAAGCAAAAGGGAAAACCTATAACAGGCTGGTCAGTTTTTTCTATCCCAAAACCTGTGCAACAGTTTTAACACTTCAAGAGGAAGAAAGAAATGGAAGAAAGGAAACTCAGTCAAACCCGGTATGATATCCCTCAGAGGAAACAAGAAAAAGGATGAGGGAAAGTGCAAGGAAAGGGTGGATAAAAAGAAAGGAACAGGAAATGAATGATAAACTTTCCTAAAGAAAGAGGGAGATTGAGTCAGACCGAGTACGACTTTCTTCAAGCAAAAGATCGCTCAGAGAGAATGGCACAATCCTTAATGAAAAGATTCAAGTGGATCAAAGCGATAAGATTCAAAGGGGATGTGGAGTTTCACCCAGGTCGAAACAAAGCATCGGCAGAACGAGACGCAAAACTGGGACTTGAGGTGTCGTTTGGTTTGAACATGGAGATGACTTATCTTGATCTGAAGAATCAAGAAAAGAAATGTGAAGTTATTTTCCGTTTCAAAGAGAAGCCTTTTCACAACATCTTCTTCAAATCGTACAAGAAGAATCCTACTATTCAAGATTTGATTGATCAGTTTAAAAATACATGGATTATCTTAGCTTCAGGTAATATACCAGAAGATCCAAAAGCATATGTTGTAGCACAGACAAAAAACTATCCAAATCTGTGCTTCACGCCACAGTATGACAAAGGGAAGATCGTTAAGTACAGAATCGCCTTTGGTTCCTGGGCAAAATGGGTGCCTGCAAAGCAGTTTGACATCTTCGGAAATAACTCTGTCGATGAAATTTTTGAGAGGATTAGAAAATGAAAAAAGCATATCAAGGAGAACAAGAAAAGGCGAGACGGCGTTGCCAGGTTGCAAAAGGAGTTATTAAAATAAAGGAAGAAACTTGTCACACATGTAAATTTGGAGAAGAAGGCGTTTGTTACAACTGTTATGGAGCCAATGGAGTGACTGAAATTGATGGTAAAGGATCGTGTAGAAATTATGAAAAGGAGAAGAAATGAAAGTAAATCGAAATACCTTATTAGAACGACTTGATATTTGTCGGCCCGGCCTCTCACATAAGGAGATAATCGAAGAGACCATTCGATTTATCTTTACCGGAGAAAATATCACAACTTTCAACGATGAAATTTGTATCTTGGCACCGTATCCTACTGATTTTCAGTGCTCTGTAAACGGAGAAGAGCTTTATAAAATCTTGTCTGGTATCAAAGAAGATGAAGTTGATATTACTCTTGAAAATGATCAGATGAGAATTAAAAGCAAGAAAACAAGAGCTGGTCTTTCTACAATCATTGGTGAGAAAGAACGTGTTGATTCTCTTGTCAAAAAACTTCAGGATTCTACATTTGGAAAAGGATTCTGGAGACGTTTGCCAAAAGATTTTGTTGAAGGCATCACACTTTGTATGTTCAACGCAAGTAAAGATATGACAACGGGAGTTCGTTGCTGTGTTGCTGTAAATGAGGACAAAATTTACTCTTCTGATAGTGTACGAATCAGCAGATTCATTATGGATGGTACTGTTAAAGAAATGCTGATACCTGCACGAAATGCAGTTGAGCTTGTGAAGTATCCTATCAAAAAGTATGGGAAGAGTGAAGGTTGGTTGCATTTTATTACTGATGATCAAGTGATGTTCAATTGTCGAATGATGGTTGGAGAATACCCTTACACAATTGATCGCTTCTTTGAAAAGAAATCAACTTATGGTCCATTTACAATGCCTGATGAACTTGGAGAGATTATGAAGAGTATTGTGATTATGGCGACCGGGGATGAAGTAGTTGCTAAAATGGTTGAGATGAAAATCGAGGAGGGCAAGATCACTTGCAGGTCTGAGAAGGAGAGGGGTTGGATAGAAAAAGAAGTTGATTTCGAATATACAGGAAAGCCTTTGATCTTCTATATCAATCCTATATTCTTTGCTCAGATTCTTACAAAAGCAACTGCTCTTAGCTTGACACAAGGAGAGGAATTTCCTGACAAGGCAACATTCTCTCAAGAAAAGTATCGGCATATGATTGCCCTTCCAGAATAAAGAAAGGAGATTTTAATGCTCAGAACTTTTGTGAATGTAAATAATCACACCTTTGATTTCTTCGATTACAAAGAAGCAATAACCTATATAATGAGCCTAACAATTTCTCATCATAAATATGCTATGCTCTCGACGTTGAAAGAAAATATTTATGAGACATGTAATCTAATTTCTGAGCTGCTCGATATTCTCCATGAGAAAGCAGATGACAAATCAGAAAAGATGCACCTGAAACGATTAAATACAAAGATATTCAAGTCAAAGGAATTTCTCATGAGGCAAAAAGATAAGGATTCATTTCTTCTCTCATGGGGAGATTTGATGATGTTGATTGAAGACAAAGGATTATTTCACGGATATGGATTTGGGAATAAGTACAAAGACAATATCAAAGGTAATTCTGAAAAAATAAGTGTAACAAGGACGGTTTACCAATGAAAAAGCTTTCTTTACGTCCTTTCTTTTCTTCCTCAGAATCAGCCTCTGTAAAAGAAAGCTCTTCTCAGGATAAGAATTGTCTTGATTGTGGTTTATTCAGAAACGTAAAATCACCTAAGATGCTTCCTACGGGGGAAGGGAGACTGAAGGTACTTTTGATCGCCGAGGCGCCCGGAAAGTCAGAGGATGATTTAGGGATACAACTCATAGGGGATGCTGGTCAATTTCTTCGTGAGCGTTTAAAAGAAAGAGGTTTTGATCTCGACAAGGATTTCTGGAAAACCAACTCGGTTCAATGTAGGACGTTTGTGAAAAAAGGCAGATTTGAAAAAAACAGATCACCAAAACGAAGAGAACTGAAACTCTGCCGTCAAAACTATCTTGACTTCATCGACAAAAATAAACCTAAGTTCATCTGGTTGATGGGGAAGAGTGCAATTGAATCATATTATATGGAGAGATTCAGTGATGAAGAAGGAACAGATTTAACTCCATCAAGATGGAGGGCACTCTGCATCCCTGACTCATATTCAAACGCATGGGTGATCCCTCTCTTTCATCCTTCCTTTGCAATGAGAAACGAACATGATGAATTGACATTCTCTCAATACAATCGAGACTTAGACTTTGCAATCTCATGTCTTGACAAAGAACCACCGACGTTCTACAATCCTTATGACAAGATTGAGTTGATAAAAGAATTTGATACAATTAAGGAAGTGTTTGAAAGTCTTATCAAAAGGCCTCCTGATGAATTTGCTTTTGATTATGAAACAACAGGTCTAAAACCATTCAACAAAGGACATAGGATTGCTTGTGTAAGTTTGTGTGATCTTGAGGATGATGCAATTTCTTTTCCCCTTCAGCATCCTTGTTTCACAAAGAATCAGCAGAAAATTCTTTGTGATCTATGGTGCAAAATACTTGAAGGGCCTTCAAAGAAGATCGGGCAAAACATTAAATTTGAGGATACGTGGAGTCAAAGAATCTTAGGAACTCCTGTTAGTTACTGGGAATCATGCACAATGAATGCTTCTCATATTTTGGACAATCGGGGATCCTTTACAGGATTGAAGTTTCAAGCGTTCATTCGATGGGGAATTGATGATTATGACAAAACAACAAGGCAATATTTGAGATCAAAGAAAGGTTCTGAATTCAACAGAGTCTTTGAAGCTCCCCTTGATGATTTGCTTCTCTACAATGGCATTGATTCATTGCTCACACTGAAGTTACATCATGAGCAAATGAAAGAGATGACAATAAGACAGAAAGAAGCAAATCAGTTCTTTAAAGAAGGTCTTATCGCACTTGCCGATATTCAGATGAATGGAATCCCTGCGGACAGAAAGTATTATGAAAAAACCGATACAGAGCTTGAAACAATTATGCTTGAACTTGTGAAGGAATTGCTTACTTCGGATGAGGCAAAGAAATTCAAAGAGGTGAATGGGGTTGAAATATCTTTAACCTCAGATTTTGATCTAAGGGAATTGTTTTTTGATATCCTAAAACTTGAGTCACCAAAAGAAACTGAAGGAGGATTGAAATCAGTCAATGCTGAAGTATTAAATTCGCTCAATTCAGATTTTGCACGGAAGCTTGTCAAATTCAGCAAACTTGATAAAGTAAAGGGGACATATATTGGTCAGTTCTTGAGAGAGATTGATGAAGATGGAAAACTAAGACCATTCTTTGATCTGCATAAAGTAGATACATTCAGGAGTTCATCCTCCCGTCCTAACTGGCAGAATGTACCTACGCGAGATGATGAAGCAAAAAAATATACACGGTCAGGAATTGTACCGAGCAAAGGTAACATCATTTTAGGATTTGACTACAAAGCTCTTGAAGTAACGATTGCAGCCTGCATTTCGAAAGACCCCGTGCTAATGGAATATTGTGCAGATTTAACGAAAGACATGCATCGTGATCAAGCAGTCGTATTGTGCAGATTATCAAAAGATCGTGTCTCTGAGAAAATAAGATTCTCTGCAAAGAGCGATTTCGTGTTTCCTGAAATCTATGGTAGTTATTACCGAAGCTGTGCAAAGAATCTATGGGAGACTTTTCATAAAGAGCATATTGAAACGACAGATAAGGTATTTATTATTGACCATCTTGAAAACGAGAAGATCATCAAGAATAAAACCGACTATGAAGGATTTGAAAATCATGTCAAAGATGTTGAGACTGAATTTTGGCAGCGATTCAGGAAACTGAAGCAATGGCAAGAAAGAAGTTGGAAACAGTATGAGAAAACTGGTATAATTGAATTGCCTACAGGATTTACTTGTAGAGGCTATATGTCTCGAAACAAAGTGGTCAATACACCGATTCAAGGGAGTGCATTTCACTGTTTGCTTTACTCATTAATTCATATCCACAAAGAGCTTTTAGCACAAGATATGAACACAAAGATCATCGGTCAGATACATGACAACTTGGTCTTCGATTGTGATCCGTCAGAAAAAGAAGAAGTTATGTTATTATCAACAGAGATAGCGACTAAACAGATTCGGGAAGACTGGAAGTGGATTATTGTACCTCTTGTTGTGTCATGGGAGGGGACTGAAATAGACCAATCGTGGTATGGTCAGAAAAAATTAAAGATGAAGAAATGATTTATCAAGGTGATTGCTTAGATATAATGCCTACTTTGCCAGACAAGAGCATTGACCTTACGGTTACATCTCCGCCCTATGATAACCTGCGAACGTATAATGGCTCGCTTGAATGGAACTTTGAGATATTTCAGAAGATTGCCAAGGAACTATTCAGAGTTACAAAGGATAGTGGCGTGATTGTTTGGATAGTAGGAGACGCGACGATAAATGGAAGTGAAACGGGGACATCGTTCAAACAAGCACTTTACTTCAAGGAAATAGGGTTTAACCTTCACGATACGATGATTTGGAATAAAGGAAGATTTAGTGCAATAGGAGCCTTGGCTACTCGCTATGCCCCAGTGTTTGAATATATGTTTATATTTGTTAAAGGGAAAATTAAAATATTTAATCCACTAAAGGACAAAAAAAATAAATGTGCTGGCAAAGTAGTTCGTGGAACTATTAGACAAATCGACGGTTCTGTAAAACCAATGAGCAAGATAATTACTATTGCAGAATATGGACAAAGATTCAATATATGGGATTGCGTTAGTGAGTGTGTCAAAGGCCATCCTGCTCCATTCCCGTTACAACTCGCCACCGACCACATCCTTTCGTGGAGCAACGAAGGTGACATCATTCTCGATCCATTTGCGGGAAGTGGCATGACTGGAGTAGCTTGTAAAAACACAAACCGAAAATTTATTTTAATTGAAAAAGAACCAAAATATTTTGAAATAATAAAAGAAAGGTTGAAGAGAAATGAAAGTAAATTCTTCGGTAATTAATAATGTTTATTATAATGACTCAAATGGGGAAATGATTATTGAGTTTTGGAACGGAGATGTTTATTGCTATGAAGACATTCCAAAATCTTTATATGAAGTATTCATTGAATCAGAATCAATTGGTAAGTTTTTCCATTTGAATGTAAAAAACAAATTTCACTTTAAAAAGGAGAATTAAAATGGAAAGGAATTCAACTGCACTTCACTTGAAGTATAGACCTCAAAATCTTGATGAGTTTATTGGTAATGATGCAATTAAAATCAGTTTAAAAACACTGATGGCTCGTGAGGATCGTCCTCATGCATATTTGTTTACGGGGAAAACTGGCAGCGGGAAAACAACGCTTGGAAGAATCATTGCAAACATGGTCGGATGTGAGTTTGAAGATTTACAAGAATTGAATTCAGCAAATACGAGAGGAATTGATACCGTTCGAGATATTACACAAAACGCTCACTATGCGGCAATGGTTGGAAAAGTGAAGGTTTATATCCTAGACGAATTTCAATCTGTTACCGGACCTGCAATGCAAGCAATTTTGAAGATCCTTGAAGACTGCCCAAAGCACGTATATTTTATTCTTTGCACTACGGATCCTGACAAGCTCCTTCCTACAATTAGAAATCGCTGCACGACATTTCAAGTTTCTTCATTGACAAATATTCAGATGAAGAAATTACTGAACTGGGTTCTTGAAAGTGAAGGTGTGAAAGATTTCTCTGACAAGGTATTGAAAGAAATCATTCGGGTTGCTGAAGGCTGTCCCCGTCAAGCTCTCGTTATACTTGATTCCGTTATTGATATTATTGACGAAAAAGAAGCTCTTGAAGCTGTGTCTGTTGTCACTATAGGAGAAGTCGAAGTCATTGACATTTGTAGAGCTTTGATAGGCAGACAGCCTTGGAAATCTATTAAAAGGAAAGTGAAAGAAGTTCTTTCAAAAACTGAGCCTGAGAAGCTTCGCTACGCGGTATTAGGATATTGCTCGGCAATCCTCCTCAGCAAAGATAGTGATGATAGACTTTCCGAGTTGATTGACATTTTCTCAGAACCAACATACAACACTGGCAAAGCTGGTGTGGTAAACATGTGCTACCTAGCAACGAAATAGGAGATCAAATATGTCAATGAGTGATTGTGACCATTGTTGGAATACCCCTTGTACCTGCGGTTGGGACTATAGAAATTGGTCTTTAGAAGACTTGAAAAAGCAAATAAAAATGCTGGCTGAAGTAATTGCCTTCAAAAATATGCATAAAGAAATGGATGATAAGAAGTTCCTTGATTATTTAGCCTGCAAGTAATTTTAGAATTTCTGCTATACTGATTTTGAAAGGAGAGAAGAATGGCTTTTGATGTAGATATAAAACTCAATAAAAATCATCTCGATCAGAACGCAATTGAACAGGTCGATCTATATGAAAAATGTACGGATAAATGGGCTGATGCAGTTCTTACACGAGATGAAGTAAAGGAAAATTTAACTGCTATCAAAGCGGAAGTTGATGAAGAAATTCGTGCAAATCCATTGGAGCATGGGTGGTCTTCAGAAAGTAAAACTCCGACAGAGACATGGATTTCAAACCAGGTAACTCTCAACGAAAGAGTTCGGGAAGCTACTACAAAACATCTTAAAACCATGCATAAAGTCAATCAATTATCAGGTGACAAAGAGACACTTGAGCATCGAAAGAAAGCTCTTGACATTCTTACTGAACTTTACAAGGGGCAATATTTTGTAGCCGTAGGGAGAACCGATGATAACTATAAAAAAGCAATAACCGATGAAGGGAAGGAGGCGCAAAGGGATGTATTAAACAAAAGTGAAAGGTTGAGAAGGAGACGGCCATGAGTAATTTTTTAATGTGGACACTCATTGTGGTTTTTGCACCGTTTGTGATCTATACAATTTTTAGGATTGTATCATCTGCGGTGTTCAAATCATTCTTTGAACAGAAGAACGAATTTGAAAAGAAAGGAGGAAAGCCTGATGCTTTCAGCAAAAGAAAGACGGAAACAGATTAAGGAGCAAATTCAACAGCGACATGAGGAAGCATATAAAAGAAAAGATGACAGTGGTAAATTCAGGTCGATCTTTGAACAAAGGCTCCCGGTCGAGAAAAGATGTAAGTGTGGTGAGGGGGATCATTCATATGATTTCATTCCTTATGTAGCAGGACCAAATGATCCAAATACAAAGGAAGGAAAATTTGCATACTGTCTCGATTTGTTTGTTCACAGGAAAGTTGGTGTAAACGAAGATGACTATCTTTGTCTGAATCGTAATCACATGGGCAAATGTCCAATCTGTGATTATCAGATCAAGCTTCAAAAAGAAGGAGAAGTTGATGAGGCAATCATCAAAGCATTGAATCCAACTCGTCGAGCAATCTACAATGTGTGGAGTCACGACAACAGCAAAGAGGAAGCAAAGGGTGTTCAGATTTGGGATGTCTCTCAATGGGCTTTTGATTCAATTCTGAGTGAGCAGGCAAAAAAGAAAAAGGGCGGAGGATTCATTCCATTTGCAGACCCTGATGACGGTAAGATTGTTTCTTTCCGCAGAACAGGAATGGGAGTTACAAACTCAAAGTATGTTGCATTTTCATTTGAGGATCGTGATGAACCAATTCCTGATGAGATTATGGATCAAGCTATGTGTCTTGACAAGTTGATTTATGTTCCTACCTACGAAGAAGTTGCCGAAGTGTTTTTTGGAGAGCAGAAAGAGCCTGAGAAAGAAGAGAAAGAATCTCCCCGTTCTTCTCGTAGAGAACCTGAACCTGAAGAGAAAGAGGAGAAGGAGCCTCTGAAACGAAAAGCTCGTGAGCCTGAACCTAAGAAGGAAAAAGATGTTCCCGAAGAGAAAGGCAATCCTTGCCCTGAGGACTTTGACTTTGGTAAAGACTTTGGGGACTTCGATGAGTGCGATGATTGTGAGATGAAGAAAGATTGTCGTGCTGAGAAACGCAAAGAGAGAAAAGAACCTGAACCTGAAAAGGAACCTGAATCTCCTCCTACTCGTCGTAGAAGAGGATAATCATGGAATTTGCAGACATCATCGAAGACCTTCTTGAAGAGGAAAAGTTTCAGAGACAAGAGTGGCCACAAGGTGGGACATATATTTGTATTAGAGATGAAAAACTGATGGTCTTCACTCCTGAAGGCAAAACACTTCATCCTTTAATCATTTCAATGGGAAGTTGTCAAAATAAAATTGGTAAGCTAAGGTCTTTTCACGCCGGTGATAACGATCACGATTCTCATAGAAAGCCGGTCAGACTATGAGACCTGGACCAAGCAGGAATGACGCGGACCAACGCACAGCCGAAGCGAGCCTTGGGAACCGATGAAGGATAAACGGTAGAATGGTGACAAACTACTGAATCATCATAAGGCGAGACAAGCAGGGAGAGACCTGCTCCAAATAAAGGAGACTTATAATGGATGTGAAACGCAGACGAAGAAATGCCGAAGCAGAAGAAGCAGCAAAGGAAAGTCGAATTGTTATTCCTCAGAAGAAACGGATGTTGTTACCGACAGGATCGACCTTACTGAACCTTGCTTTCTCTGATCAGTATGATGGAGGAATTCAACCTGGAACAATGGTGAATCTTGTCGGAGATTCAAGTTCATCAAAAAGTTTATTATCTTGGACAATGTTTGCTGAAGTAGCAAGACATCCAAAGTTTAAGCATTATCGTCTGATCTATGATGAGTCCGAAGCAGCTTTCTTTATGGATATTCATAAGCTCTTCGGACTCAAAGAAGGCCGTGTCGAAACCAACATTCGATCATCGACAATCGAAGAGTTCTATAAAAATACACTGAACGCTATGCACTCAGAAGAGCCTTGTGTATATTGTCTTGATTCGTTTGATGGCATTTCTTCTGATGCAGAGCAAGAAAGAGCCGAGAAGATCGAAGGAGGTAAGGATTACAAAGACGGATACAAAATGGAAAAGGCGAAATGGGCAAGTGAAATTTTCCGTAAAATTGTTGATGATCTTGAAAGAACCGAATCTGTATTGATCGTTGTTTCTCAGACGCGAGACAACATTGGATTCGGATTTGAGAAAAAGACGAGGAGTGGAGGAAACGCACTTCGTTTTTACAGCACACATGAAGTTTGGCTTTCTGTTATTGGACATATTAAAGCGAAGGACCGTGAGATCGGCGCGAATGTTTTGTTTAAAGTAAAGAAAAATAAGCTTACTGGCAAACGACGGGAAGAAGGATTTCCTGTATATTTTGATTATGGGGTTGATGATCTTGCAAGCTGCGTTGATTTCTTGATCGAAGAGAAGGTATGGACAGGCACCAAAGCAAAACTCAAAACCGATTTAGATATATTTCCTGAGATGGGCTATCAGAATCTCTTGAAATATATTGAAGAAAAACAACTTGAAGAAGAACTTCGGAAACTCGTTGGGAAGACATGGTTTGAAATTGAAGAGGCATTAAAGCTTGAAAGGAAACCTCGTTATTCTGTTGATGATCTTGATTGAAAGGAAGTGAAATGAAAACAAATGAGGTCTCTGTTAAACCAAATGAAGTAACTATCAAAATAGGACGGCTTGAGATTTATAATACTACAGGGATTGCTATCAATTCTAAGATCCTTTTTGGTGGTAAAGAAATAAACAATTGCATACGCAAAATAGTAATTGTTCTTGATGCAAACGAAATAGAACCGTTTGTGACAATAGAAATAGAAACAACTGATTTTAAATCACTTAATAGAGGTAAATAGTAATGCCCCCAACTGTAATTGTAGACTGTAATAGCATTTGCCATAGAGTGCGACACACATTAGGTTCTTTGTCTCATAATGAACAGGCTGTTGGGGTGATCTTTGGTTTTCTAAGGCAGGTTCAAACAATTGCAAAACGTCTTAATTCAAACAAATTCATTTTCTGTTGGGATTCAACAAGCAGAAAACGCAAGGAAATCTATCCAAACTACAAAGTGAACAGACATAAAGAATGGACTGATGAAGAGAAGGAACTGAATGAAATTGCTTATTCTCAATTCTTTACACTCAGAACAATCATTCTATCGAAGATAGGTTTCAAGAATATCTTTTATGCGGAGGGGTATGAGTCCGACGACATTATCGCAAGAATTGTTAAAGACAATGGACATTATTTTGTCATTGTTTCGACAGACGGAGATTTATTTCAACTGCTCAGACCTAATGTATCAATGCTTATTGCGAACGACAAACCACTTTTCACCGAAGAATCGTTATGGCAAAAGCATCTCATCACTCCGGACAAATGGTCACTTGTCAAATCCATCTCAGGTTGTTTCGACAAAGAGACGGATATTTTGACTAACAAAGGATGGATAAAATTTGAAAACCTTACTGGAGAAGAATTAGTTTACAGTATGGATCCTCTGACTAGAAAAACAATCTATAGACCAATAAAAAAAATAATAAAATATTTTTACAAAGGAAAAATGTACAAAATAACAGGTAATTTGATTGATCTAATGATAACTCCAAATCATAAATTAATAGGAAAGCCTATTGATTGGGAACAAGCAAATACTAAACCATTGGTAACAAAAGAAATACAGAATATTTCCGGTAATTTTAGCATCCCTATTGTTTCTAAATGGTCTTCTGAAAAAGAGAATTTGACAATGTTTACTTTGCCCAAATATAAAAATTATTGGTATATACCGAATGGAGGGAAAAGTTTTGTTTATTTGCCAGAAATACAAATAAATATTGAAGATTGGATGGCATTCTTAGGTATATGGCTTGCAGAAGGACATGTGGCAAAGGATCCTAGTGGAATCAGAGAGATGGTTTTTATATCACAGAAAAAAGGACAAAAAAACGATGTGATTGGGGAATTGGTATCTCGTCTGCCATTTAATTGGAAGCCATTAAAAAATGGAGGATTTTATACTCAATCTGTTCAGTTGGGTACTTATTTGTATAAATTAGGAAAATCAACTACAAAATACATTCCAGAAGACATAAAAATGCTCCCTTCCAACTTACTTTCTATACTAATAGATTGGATGGTATTTGGAGATGGCAGAATATCAAAAACGGGTGAAATTACATATTGGACAGCCAGTGAAAAATTAGCAAACGATTTTCAAGAAGCAGTAATAAAAACAGGAAGATCAGCAGCAATATTTTTTGTGAAAGAAAGAACATGGAACATAAGAGGGGCAAAAGGAATATCAAAACCAGGTTTTATGATTTATATTTATAGTAGCAAAACTTTAAACCTGAAACATAAAACTATTGAGCAAATCCCGTATGCTGATTTTGTTTATGATATTGAAACAGAACCACATCATACAATATTTGTAAGAAGAAACGGCAAGGCTATTTGGAGTAGTAACTGTTCAACGGATAATGTTGCTGGAATTAAAGGAGTGGGAGAGAAAACAGCTATTAGATTCATTAATAATGAACTCAAACCCACAAGTAAGTCCTATAAAGAGATCAAATCTGGTGCCAATCGTATCGTTGAAAATATGCGACTCGTGAAGCTCCCATTTGAAGGACTCAGAAGCTTCACACTAAAAAAGGACAAACTCTCAATCGATGGATTTCTTGAAGTTTGTAACGAGTATGGTTTCTATTCCCTATCAAGCAAAGAATCCCTCGAAATTTGGAGAAGGATTTTCTTCTCATGATTCAATCAATAACTGTTAAAAATTTTCAGTCTCACAAAAACACAACTCTTGATTTTCCTACGGGCGTTTCTGTAATCACTGGTCAGAGTGACAGTGGAAAAAGCTCTATTGTTCGTGCGTTACTATGGGTGCTTAACAATCGCCCATCTGGTGACACTATCAGAAATTGGAAAGCTCAAGAGAGAGACATTACAAAAGTAGGTATTGTCTTCTCAGATGGATTGATTGTTGTCAAAGAACGAGCCAAAGGAAAATCAAGTTACATTGTTAATGTTTCTGATAGTATAGATAGATTTGAAGCAATCAAGCAGGATGTTCCTGATGAAGTTTCAAAGATTGCAAAACTTACTGATTGTAATGTGCAGACACAGCATGAGCCTTATTTTCTTCTGAATGAATCCCCTGGTGAAGTTGCTCGAAGACTAAATGAGATCGTAGGCCTTGATATCATCGATGTGATATTTAAAAATCTCGACAGGAGAATCCGAACAGTTTCTGGTGCAATAAAAGTCCACAATGATACTGCCACAAGATTAACTGATGAAATCAAAGAAATTGAGTTTGCTGATGAATTCCACGATAGGGTCGTTGCTCTGAAAAAGAAACAAGAGGATGTGGACAAATTGGAAAGGAGTATCAATGCACTAAAGGAACTGCACCAGCAAATCGGGGACATTCATGATGAACTTGCAGAAGCTCCTCTGTTTGGTAATATGGAAAAAAGAGCATTTGATATTCTCTTGAAAATTGCTGATTTTAAAAAAGTCAAAAAGGATATTGAATCTCTAGAACTCATTGTTCAAAATGTAAACAGAGTTGAAAAAGAAATCTCCTTGGAGAAGGACTGGCTTGAATGTGAAGAGCCTTATTTGTCTTTGGTCGAAAAGACAACCGAATTTGCTTCAATTAACATGCATCTCAAAAATCTGAAATCAGTATCAAAGGATTTATATATGTATGCAGCAGAAGAGGCTTCGGAAGCAAATCAGATTAATTGTAAAACAACGCGATACGGCACACTTCTGAAGAAAACAAAGATTTGTCCGATCTGCACTTCTCCGATAACATCAAAGATGGTTAATGAGATAGTGAGAGGATTGTAATGAAACTTATAATCTTAGGTGATCTGCATATCCGTTCATCAAATCCTGAATCTAGGATTGATGATTATAAAAAGAGCATGTTTGAAAAACTCAACTATGTTTTTGATTATGCTTATGACAAAGTTCAATCAGACGCAACCATTCTACTTCCAGGAGATGTATTTGATTCACCAATCCAATCAAATGCAACTCTTGCCAAAGTGATTGAACTGTTCAAATTTTATGAGCACCAGTACCAAATTATATGGGGGCAGCATGATCTTAAATTTCGCAATAAAGGGAATACAGCTTTAGATGTGTTGCTTTCAGGAGGAATCGTTCAATACAGCAAGCAAACCACTTTGTCAGAGTCGGTTTTTCTCTACTCTGTGTCGTGGGGTGAAGATATTTCTGAGATCACAACATCAGGGTTCAACATTCTCTTGATCCACAAAATGATCGTTGAGGAAAAGCTTTGGGAGGAGCAGGTAGAATTTGAATGGGCAAACACAATCCTCAGACGAACAAAGTTTGATCTTATCGTGAGTGGTGATAATCATAAAAGCTTTTTTGTTAATTACAAAGACAGAACTTTGATCAATTGTGGCAGCCTTATGAGAATCAATAGAGATCAAATCAATCATAAACCTTGCTTTGTGATTTATAACACCAACACAAGAACATATAAGATTCATTACATACCTATTCAGCCTGCTGAGGAAGTTTTTGATATGCAAAAAATTGGAGTTGAGAAGGAACGAGACGAGAAGCTTGCTGCTTTTGTTGACGGTCTTGTAGAAGGAGCTGAATTGGGACTTGACTTTGCTGAGAATCTCCGGCAGGTTTTGAAGAAAAATAATGTAGAACAAGAAGTGAGAGACATTATCAATGAGGCTATGAAGGAGCAATGATATGGACGATATTATAAAAGATTTGAACACTCTGAAAGATGAAATTGCTACAAGCAAAGAAAAGCTTTCAAAGCTCAAAGGCAGAGAAGAAGAACTGATGAAGCGGTTGAAAACAGATTTCAATCTTACTTCTCTTGAAGCTGCTCAGAAAAAGATTAGTAAAGACACCAATCAACTTGAAAAGATCCGAAGAGAGATTGAAACTGAGTACAAGAAACTGAAAGAACAATTTGAGTGGTGATGATATGTATTTGAACATCAAATTCATCGATGGAACGGAGCAACGAGAATACATAGAACGAGGCAAGTATTTTTGTGTTAAAGATGACTTACTTATCATCCCAAAAGGTCAGTATAAACCATCTCTTTATATTAATATGCAAGTAATTAAATCATTTCAAGAAAAAAAGGGGGGGAACAATAATGCTTTCAGTCTATAAATACACAGCAAAAATAGAGGATGTAATTAAATTTATTCTTCCAAGATTTGCTAAAATCCTTCGTGTTGATACCCAAGACGACGGAAGGTCAGATACAATTGCTTTGTGGGCAGCAATAGATCCGAACACAGAATACAGACAATCTCGAACAATCCGTATTGCAGGAACAGGTCACCCAATTGATCATGAAAATGTTCAGCTTGTCTATATCAATACATTTACAACGATGAATAAAAAACTCTGGTTTCATGTTTTCGAGGTATTATGAATATCAATGAACTGCTCGACAAAGCAAAAACACTGAAAGTTCAAAAAAAGCTCAAAGAAGACGAACTTTTAGTAACAAAAAATATGATTACTCTACAAGAAACAGAGCTTTCTGATTGTCAGAAAGCAAGGGCGATTGTACAGAAAGTTGCCGAGGACTGTCAAAAGAAGATAGAATTTCAGATTAGCAATCTTGTGTCTCTCGCTCTCGCAAGTGTTTTTCCTGATCCTTATGAGTTTAAAGTCAGTTTTGTCCAGCGTAGAAACAGAACAGAATGTGATTTGTTATTTGTAAAGAATGATGAAGAATGTGAACCTCTCACAGCAGCAGGGGGAGGAGTGGTTGATATTGCAAGTTTTGCATTGAGAGTTGCAATATGGTCTTTAAAAAAGACACGCCCTACATTTATTTTAGATGAACCAGCAAAATTTGTGTCTGTTGATCTTCAAAACAAAGTTTCGGCGATGCTAAAAGAGCTATCTGAGAAGTTAAAAATCCAAATAATTATGGTGTCTCATCTTCCTGAAATCGTTTGGTCTGCTGATAAGATTTTCCGAGTTGAAAATATCAAAGGGGAATCAAAAATAACTGTTATTTAAGGAGATATAAGTATACCAACAGAGGAGGAAGAAAATGCAGTTAGAAATGAAGCCTAAAATACTAATCGTTGGCGAAAGTCCTTTTTCATTCAGCGGAAATGGACATTTTACAAATTCAATGGCGTCTCAAATTGATCAGACAAAATGGGATGTGAAGATATTTGCAAATACAAAACCAGATATTATCGTTGATCCATATAATCCTTTACCTTTCTCCTTAATTGAAGGTATAGAAGGGGGGGCAAACTTTTGTGGTGAGCATCTATGTCATGTTTTGCAATCAACCCAAATCGACGTTGTTATATTTGTTGGCATTGATTGTTGGGCATACTCTCAAGTATTTCCAAATCTTGTACAGATACACAAAGAAAAAAAATTCATTTGGTGTTCTATCTTCCCTTTTGATATCTATGCTGTCCGACCAGATTGGTTGACATACATATTACCTCTTGATATCCCTTGTGTTTATTCGGAATATGGATATCAAAAGCTTAAATCTTTTGTTCCAAAACTAAAATATTTCCGACCTCTATTGTATAAAGCTGAATCCTTTTTCCCTATAAATGATGAGGAACGAGCAATAGAACGACGAAAGATTTTTACTTCTGTTGATGATGACACATTTATTTTTGGGTTCGTAGGCAACAATCAGTGGCGAAAAGACCCTCTTCGAACAATAAAGGCATTCTTTAATGCACGAAATAAAATACCAAATTCTATTTTATATATGCATACTGAGACAGCAAAAGGAGTATTTAACCTCCCAGCTTACGTTATTGACTGTGGGGGGAAGCCTGGTGATGTGTTTTTGAAACAAGACAATTCTCGATTCATCGATATGTCTAAAATCTACAACACCATCGATTGTTTAATCAACTCCTCATTGCAGGAAGGACTGAGCTGGACACTTCTTGAAGCAATGCTCTGTAACTGTCCCGTAATTGCAGCAAAGAATACTTCTCAGATTGAATTGATAAAGAACGGTGCAGGTTACGCTATTCCTTGTACTGATCTTGCGTTTGTGCCTTCACACTCTCCAAAAGGTCAGGTCTCGCTCGAAACAAGAGCCTGTGACCTCCATTCTCTTGAACGTGCATTAATTGAAGTTGCAACAAAACCAAAAGTAAGAAATTCATTGATTAAAATAGGTAGAATGCGTGCGCTTGATTGGTTGGCACACACAAGCAATATAAACGATTTGATAGATGATGCAATTCGATTAAGATACACTCCCATAAAAGCTTTATCAACCAAACAAGGAGTTTTATTTGCTCAACACAGTGCTGCTGGTGATGTTTTCATGACAACCAGATGCTTTGAGGATCTCAAACGCAGACATCCAAATGAGAAACTTACTTACATGACTTCCCCACAATATATGGATATTATACAAGGGAATCCATATGTTGATGAGATTGTTGCTTGGAACGAAGAAAAAATTCCGAACTTCAAATTTGTCTACAATCCTCATGGAGATCGAATCCTTCCCGGTCATTGGGGAAGAAACAGTAATTCATTGCTATCTGATTTCTATTGGAAGATTTTGCTGATAGAAAAACCAGGGGATTTTTTTATTGAAAAGGTGCGACCTTCGGCTAAAATAGCCTCTCTCATAGAAGCAAAAAACAAAATTGTTATCCTACACACAACAGGGGGAGATATTGAATTTCGCGTATACAAATACATGGGAGAAGTTGCAAAGAATCTAAAAGAGAAAGGTTACTTTACTATACAACTTGGTGGCAAAACGGACTATTCTGCTGATGCAGAATTAGACCTGAGAGGAAAGCTTTTATTTCGAGAATCTGCATGGGTTGTGAATAGAGCCTCTTATGCAATCACTGTTGATTCGTTTATGTCTCATTTGTGTGGAGCACTTGGAATCTCTCAAATATGTTTGTTTGGATCAGGGAATGCTGCTGTTGTAAAACCAAATCAAATGTTTGGTCAATTAATTTGTATGTCTCCGGATTACATAAAATACTGTTTAGGCTTAGGGCCTTGTTCAGCAAGTGTCAGAGAATGTCCTATTCCCTGCACAGGAACTCATGATCCAAAAGATATCTTGAAAAACTTCAATCTGTTGATAGGAGGATCTATTGTATGAAAAAACTTGTTGTGTGTAGCAATGTCCGAAACGAAATAGTTAGGGCTGAAAGATGGTATAATTGCTTTTCTCAGATAGCCGACGGAGGAATGGTCATTGTAGATACCTTCTCAACAGATGGAACAGCAGAGTTCTTCAAAGAGAAAGGTGTGATTGTTGTGCAGTCTAATATCATTCGAGATGAGGGGTATGGAGTTGCAAGAAATAACCTTCGTGATCTGGCTCGCAGATATTTCCCTTCTTCTCATTGGGCTGCTTTCTTTGATGCTGATGAAGATATAGATGAAAAGGAGTTTCATACTCTGCGATGGATAAAAGATTATCTCATACCTGAGTATGATGTTGTTGCATTTCCAAGAATTGATTGGTTTGATTATGAAAAAACAAAGGCAAACAATGATTACAGAATTGCTCCAGATTGGCAAGCTCGCATGACCCGTCTTGACAGTCCTCTTAAATACATTCGGAAATTACATGAGCAAGTCACTCAGTACAGAGCCATTTATACAAATTTGGTAACACCAAAATTGAACCATTATCATCGAGCAGTTGAAGAAAAAAGGGATGATATAGGAAAATTGTGCAGTAAATTGCATATGGAAGATACTGAATATGGCAGTACATATCCTGAACATCCTAAAGAGAAACATTACAGAGAACTTTATCTAAAGGAAGGATTATGAATCTGACAATATTCTCAAACTCAACAGGATATAATTGTATTGATGGTAATAGTTATATTGAAATACTTAATGAGCAGTACTGTACTCAAGGAAGATGGATTGATGGCCTAAATGTTTTTGACGTTCGACGGGAAATGCCTAACATTTTATGTGGAAGAGAACGAAAGGTCATTTTACATCTAAAGATAGTTACGGAGGCTCTCAATGAACAACCCTGAATCAATATGGACTTCGACTGGATCAAAGTTTATGTACCATCCTGATGTAATAAAAAAGCTTATTGAAAAAAGCAAGGGGACTCCAATTTCTTTACAGGTAGCCCCTACGAGTAAATGTCAACTCAACTGCATTTTCTGTTCCAATGCAAATAGAGAGAGGCATGAAGAATTAGACCCTGCAATCATTATCAAAACACTTCACGAGCTGACAAAATTAGGTCTTAAAACAGTTGAATGGACTGGAGGAGGTGACCCCACTCTCTATCCACACATTAATGCAATGATCATTGCCACACATTTATTGTGTCTTGAACAAGGGTTCATTACAAATGGAGTGAATCTTGATAAACTATCTCCTGCTGTGCTCTTTGATTTAAAATGGATCCGAATCTCTATGAATTGCCTTGATTATGTTGATGAGATTAATATTCCAAAAATTCCCGGAGTTCTTGGATTCAGTTATGTTATGAATGAAAAAACTACTGATGCTATCCTTTGTAAAATACATAAGTATGTTGGAAAGCATGAACCAAAATACGTCAGAATTGTTCCTAATTGCCAAGCATCGTTTGAAGAGCAAGAAAAGAACAACAAAAAATGGTCTAAAATTGTTTCTACTTGGGGAGAGCCATATTTCTATCAAGCTAAAACCTTTTCAAAACCTGAGCATTGCTGGTGGGGCTATTTTAAACCATTTATCAACTTCAATGGTGATGTATTCAGATGCTCTTCAGTTGTACTCAATTCTGATTCTGACAAGACGTTCCATAAGAAATACAGATGGTGTGATATTTTAGAATTACCTGCAATATACAAAAAGACAATTGAGGATTACAAACCGATCAGTTGTGATAATTGTGTCTTCCACAACCAAAACGATATGATCACAGAACTTCTTGAAACAACAGGTATGGAGGCTTTTATATGAAGAAACTTCATCTAGGTGTTGGAAAATGTTACTTACCTGGCTGGA